>Ga0214545_1002050_pt1 | contig 38661 bp, 16 predicted proteins | sample CNSS4metaG_FD_160064 | JGI IMG/M metagenome (GOLD analysis project Ga0214545, IMG submission 160064) | Root nodule microbial communities from cowpea collected in UCLA plant growth center, Los Angeles, California, USA - CNSS4 | ecosystem: Host-associated > Plants > Roots > Nodule | place: USA...
AATAAATTTTTACCGCTAATTTGAGAAATTTTTGATTACTTTTAACACTTAATCTTAACCTATAACTGGTGCCTACAACATACAAGTGTTTTTTTTTTTTTCTTTTTCTATAAAATTAAAATAATTGAATATGTTTTCAAATAAATGAGTTTTAAATTTGTTTTAATAATAATAATATATAGGTATGATGAAGAAAAAAAACATGATAACATAATAAAATTAATAATTTATTCATTAAAAAGGAAGATTTACTAAAAACATTTATATATATATAGATATATATATATATATATATATATATATATATATATATAAATTATTCGGTATTAAAATGAGTAATAATAATCAAATGATTATGGCTTTAGGAATTTGTTTAAAATAATACTAGGATAAATAAAAATTTAAAACGAATAATTCTAGACCCATGCGGGCATACCTTTTTATTTTTCTTTTTTTGTCGTGAAATTTTTTAAAATATTTATTCATTTTTTATTAATTTGCTATATGAATTTTTTAAAATTGTATTAAAAAGTTAAAATTAAGTAATATATTTAATTATAATATTTAAATATGGCTACCAGTATTAATTTGATTATTAAATAATAAATAAGTTTTAATGTATATTATTTAAAAAATAAAATTATAAACAATAACAAATATATTAAAATATAAAATAGAATAGAAGTTAAACATAATATTTATTAAAATATAAAATAATAATAATTGTTGAAATTGAATTTCGTAAAGTTGAATATAATCCAATGATAAAATACAAATAATAAAAAATATATTAAAATATAAAAAAGTAAAAAACAGATAAACATTGATTAATATTAAAAAATTTAACAACAATAATGATTGAAATTAAATATACTGATATGAAAAATATTATAGTAATTAATCTTTATTTTAATATTAGAATGGATAAAAATAAACAAAATATATCTATAAATTAAAAAATATATATCAACTATATAAAATTATAATAAAAGTAACGAAACTAAATAAAACGCTAATAGTTAATTAAATTAAAAATATGTCTATAATAAAAAATTGCAGTAAATACATATCTGTATTAAAAAGATTAAAATTAAATAAAGGTATAATAGTTATTAAAATTAAAACAATGTCAATAATATAGAATCTTAAAAAAATTAGTTAATTGTATTTTTAATAATAAAATAAATAAAAAATAAAAAATTTACAAATAAAAAAAGTATATACGTAATAAAAGTATAGAAATTAAATAACATTAATAATTATTAAAATAAAAAATCTAATTATTATATAAAATTGCAATAAAAACATATCCGTAGTAAAAACATTGAAATCAAATAAAACCATAATTTTATTAAAATTAAAAATGATAGAAAATATATTATTATCCAATAATTAAGCCAATTAGAAAAGACCCTCCTATAATCATGCTGATCAAAATCTATGTAATTAGAATTAACAAATATTCTCTAATTATACATAGCATTTGATAGCATTTTGTACTTGTGTATAAATAACCATCATATTGTCTATGATAGCTTTTGTTTACACTATATTCATATATCCCTAAAGTTAGAAAACTAAATTAAACCAAAATTTTAAAGATTAATTAATTTTAATTTTTACTTAATATAATGAAACAAAAACATATTTAAACTTTTTTTTTTCTAAGTAGGTAAAATATGGGAGTTGGAATAAGTAAGGGAATGGCTAGTTTAGGTATTATTCAAAGTCATGAAAGAAATTGGAGGTGTAAAAAGTAAAAAAAGGAATCAAATAGAAACTCCCTTGGGATTTGGTGTATAATCGGTAATTTCTTTTTCACCTTAACATTTTTCATGTTCACCTTACAAGGGTGGTTAAAAGACAAAATTGTCCACTTGGCTACCATCGTCACCCCTTTTCTGTCTTTCTTTTCCTCGTCACCGTCACCTTTGTTTATGCGTTATGTCATGAATAAACTCGATGAATTAAGTGTTCTAAATTTATAATCCAAAGGTAACTTTTATGCATAGAAAAAAAACTTTAGGATTGTGTAATATGGAAGGCAACGAGGACTTATATTAAAAAAAGTTTGACTTTGTTAAACTAAGAGAAAGAGTAAAATTGATTTTAAAGCTTTTTTTAAATAGTTTTTTTCTTTAAATATTTCTTAGTTTTAAAAATAAGAGTGGTATAATCTTAACAATCTTTATTAATAAAAGAGAAATTGATTTTAAAGCTTTTTTTAAATAGTTTTTTTCTTTAAATAGTTTTCAGTTTTAAAAATAAGAGTGGTATAATCTTAACAATCTTTATTAATAAAAGAGTTAATATAAGGGAGAGAAAAAGAACAAAAATTTATACCCGTTCCATATCGATCATTGATATTACATTCAATATCAATTTTTTCACTTTTAAAAAATTGGTATTATTATCAAAAAACAAGTTTGTACACTCTAACCTATAACACAAATTTGAGGCAACAACAAATAAACTCTTGACTCACTCAAGAGAATATCAAATCAAAAGGATGTTAACCCTTAATTTACTTAGGATATTAAATAAAATATACGCTTTATCCATTCTTGAACTACTTCAAGAAGATAGATGTCCTATATACTCTTGAATCATCTTAAAAGTATATTAATCTGACTCATTCTTTAATCCTAGCCTTATCAATACTTGTAAAAAAAACACAATAAGCACTACAAACACTCTAGAATAACAACAATCCAAAAGCATTACTCGAATCCTCCAACAAATCAACAACACAAGTATCAAATCTACAACATACTTTAGAAAACAAAATAAAATATTTTACCACAACAAAAGCAATATTAATCTTGAAAAATCAACACAACTTTTAAATACTTTTAGATCTTTAAAAGCACTTGAAAATTATGTAAAAACCGAAAGAATGTCAATTTGTTTCACTCTTGTATGATTGTAAAAGTTACTTAAAATATTTAAAGTTAATATTTATTTAGAGTTGACCTTTAAAAGCCTTAATGGATTTCTCCTCTGAAAGACACAAACAAAACAAAGAAAACTAAACTTTTAAACTTGATTCTTCATTGACATCTTTAATTATCCATCAAACACTTAAATCTTCATAACATCTTCGAACATCATCAAAACAGCTTGAGACTTTAAAGGTATTTGTCTATATAAATATATTATACAATTTAAAAGTCAACAAATATTTTCAATGACATTCAGTAGCCACTTCCAAATTACACAATTCACAAACTTATTTTTATGAAAAAATGACTTTCAAATACTATTATCCAAAAGTTATTTTTCATGTGAAATATAACTTTCGACTGTATAATTTGGAATGAAAAAACAGATTGCACTATGTGAAGTAAAAAATGTTTTTAAATTACACAATTTAAAAATAAAAATTAATTTTCAGATTGTACAAATCAAAAATGATTTTTAATTATCTAAAAGTAAATTTTATAAGGTGAAAGTACATATGAAGGTTAGAAAAGTATTTTTTATTTATTTATAAAAACTATCCATTTGAAAAGAAATTATGTATTTATAAAAGTACATATGAAGGTTACAAAAGAAATGCCATGTATAACAATTTGACAAGAAAAACTATTCAAGGCCGTTAATTTTTTTTTTTTTATATCGACATTCTCATTTTACACCTACATTTTCTTCAAGCAAAGAACGTCAAAATTGCAAATGAATAATATTGTATTAAATTTTTTAATAAATTATTAAAATTCTTCACTAATAAGACTATAATATTGATATGAAAATACATATTGCATGAAATACTTAATAAGTGATTTAATGAAAATCTTCAAAGTAACAAGTGATAGAGATATACATCACAAATCTATCAAAAAATCTGTCCTGAATATATATATATATATATATATAGATAGATTTGATAAGAAAATTGATAAAATCTTTAAAAACACGGTTTTAAATTAATTATATAAAATAGGAATTTATTTTAAACAAACAATGCACGAAATAAAATACTAATTATACTAAATTGTAGATCAAAGAACCAAACCTAACAAATATAACTAAAACAACCTTTCGCTTATGCAAGAAATTTCAGTATAAAATTTTAACGAGTAAACTATCAATTTCTTCTCAAAGAATTATTACTTTTTCTTTAAACCATTTCTAAAATAAAATAAAAAATTCAATTTCTTAGGTATTAGTAATTATACGAAAAATACTTAACACATTTAGAAATCTTTAATCATGAAAACAAGTTATATAAATTAAGGCAAGTCATCTTTAAGAAATAATGCGTGAACATTTAATATCAAAACAATTAAATTAAATTATTTGAGATTACAATAATCTTATTTGTAGTCTATATTAATTAACAAGTAAAACACTTTGAATTTGAGATTTGACATGGTTGATTACCCTCTAATTTAAGTCATATACGCTTTTCAGTTTTGAAGTTCAAACAAAAGTTATTCTGTTTATTTTATTTCAACATTCATAACTCGGATTTTAAAATGAATTTTACGTGTTCACGTTACTTATTTTTTATTTTTATTCTTTCCAATTTAAACATCTCATACACATTCAATAATTTTAATCAGAATCTCTTCAGATTTTTAATTATATCCTGACTTTTTATAAATAAATTATTCAATAAACTATAATTATCTTATTAATGAATTAATTTAATTACAAAATTTAAGATCTTTTATCCTATTATTTTATAAAATAATTTGAAAATAATGCAACCTGAGATGTCCTGTTGTGTGTGAGATTTTTTCACCTCATACCACCTTTACCTATTGAACATTCATACAAGTCCTTAACTTTATTCGGAGAACATAAAACTAAATATTAAAAAAATAAGAATATAGAAATTTGAAAATTGTCTATTCATTTCTCCAATGTCTTGTGCTAGATAAGCAACCACGTTTTACCTTTTCTCCTATATTGTTCCAACAACTCATGTTAGATATGATCTTATCCTAATTAAGATATGTGTTGCATATGCTCTTAACGTAGAACTATGCATCATCAGTAATATTTCAATATTATTTCCAATTTTTAGAAACTTACGACTGTACGTGATTTGAAAATTATAATGTTCAATTCAGTTATATAATTCTAAAGCAAAAAATACAAATAAGAGACGGATCATGATAAAAGAGTTTATCGAACATAAATTACTAGTCAATTTAAAATCTTATCATTTAATTGTTTTTATTAAAGACGTGGCTAAGAGCCCACCATAAAAAAGCTATACAGCACACGACAAAAAAGGGAGCAGCTCCGGAAGAGTCCTCCATAAGAAGACGAATTAGAGAAGCTTTTTTTTTTTTAATTATCATCATTAAAATTAAAAAAATGCATCTAAAATTGTATTCTAAAACCAAATTGATTTTATTAACATGAAATACAACAATTCAGACTAAAAAAAAATATTTTGAATTTACTGAGTGAAATAAGTTAAAAGAACATCTTACTTTATTTTCATTACCTTTTCTTCCTAAACCAAACACTAAGAATATTGGATAATATTCTCTTTATCTGGTTGTTTATAGCAAATGCTTGGGCTTCTAAAATTGGTAACGTACACGTCCCTTGCATCTGCGAGAAAAAAAGGTATATTTTTCGATATTACAAACGTTGATAAGGTTGCTGTTGTTAGTTCTTTTTTTTTTAAATAAAAAGAAAAACTTTAACAGAACAGAACAGAAGACACACGTATGTAAACAAGGCCAAAACGGGGTTGTCAATAGCCATCAAGAAAGGTTGTGTACAGAAGCTTGTACGTCACAAGTCATTTCTCCCTGGCTCTCAATACACCAGCATACAGACAAAACAGGGAAAAGGGATAAAAGAAAAATAGCGACTGAAATGATTTTTCCCAAACGCCACAACCAATTAAAAAACACCCCATTATTATTTTCTTAAGATATATACTCTTATATTTAAATGGTGGGTCCCATTTCAACAGTTTAATTCGGCCGCCAGCTTTGTCGTCTCTTTCGTCTCCGTCCATCCCCGTCGTTCCTTTGCGTTTGACTCTCTTCCTCCTTCTTCATTCTCTCTCTCTCTCTTCTCTTCTCTTTCTCTCTCCACCACCCTCCTTCTTATCGTTCTTTTCCTCTTCCTCATATTGTGATCTCTTTTCCTTCGTCACTCAGTTTTCTCTGTTTTCACACACTTCAAACTCTCCTTTTCTTTCTTTAACCGACAAATCAATCCAAAGGGACTGATAACCCGTTACTCGTTAACCCCCCACCACCGTTTATTCTTTCTTTTTTTCGCCCAAGGTCAGAGCTTTTTCTCTCTCTTCAACCGTTTTTCATTGTTATGAGGCGGCTTAAGAGGTTGGGCATCGTGACTTGAGGATCACTGTTGCTTTTTTGAGTGGATTTGGTTTTTTCGTCTTCGGTGAAGAGGTAAGGGAGGTGAGAACAGAGATGACTGGCACCGATGAAGTCAACCTCAGTGAATCTAAGGTAACATAACATCTATCTGTTTTGTTTTTTTTTTCTACTTTCTATTGTATGTTTGCCTTGTTGTATATGTTTCTGCGACTTCCTTGGTTTGTTTATGCGGATTGCGTGACGAGGGGTGTTGTTGATTTTGGGGGAAAGTTTTAATCTTTGGCTTCAATTGAAAGGCCAATGACTGAAAACGTATCTCAGTTACAGGGGGAGGTCTCTGTCTCTTTTATTACCTTTCTGGGTTTGGTTAATAATCATGGTACTCGTGGGATTAGGAGGATGCTGTTTTTGGGATTGTTTAGGTTTTTTCTTGTACTTAGTATTTCGTCCATGTAGGCCTCTTGTTTCTTTTTCTGGAAAGTTGGGAAATTCAAGTTTGATTTGGTGGCGCAAGGCGAAAATTCCTCTTTTTTCCTGAAGATTTCTAAGGCTCGTACCCTTTTGTAATCGTTGGTTCTGGTCTAATTTGTCAGCTTTTCTCTTGTTGATCTGCTAATAGTGTCATGATATTTTTTGCCTGGTGCCCGTGTTATCTAATTAGAGGGGAGAAGCTTTCACCTTAGTGACTTAGTTACCTGAATAGGAGGAATCAATCAAGAGTCTGTTTTTAATTCTCACTACCGTGTTAGTTGATACGGATAAGGTTCTAAGTTCTAATAATATGTTCAATCCTTTTGTAGAGTGTTGTTCCACTCAATACCTGGGTGCTTATCTCCAATTTCAAGCTTGCTTACAATCTACTAAGACGTGCTGATGGAACGTTCAATCGAGAGTTGGCAGAATTCCTCGACCGCAAGGTCCCGGCCAACGCAATTCCTGTTGATGGGGTATTCTCTTTTGATCATGTTGATCGAAACACCGGTCTATTCAATAGGGTGTATCAAGTAGCTCCTCAAAAGGAAACAAGGTGCAACATAATAGAGCTGGAGAAGCCCCTGAGCACCACAGAGATCGTTCCTGTTATAATATTCTTCCATGGTGGAAGCTTCTCTCATTCATCTGCTAACAGTGCTATCTATGACACTTTCTGCCGCCGCCTTGTGAACCTTTGCAAGGCTGTGGTGGTTTCTGTAAACTACAGGCGATCGCCGGAGCACCGTTATCCATGTGCCTATGATGATGGCTGGGCAGCCCTGAAGTGGGTTAAGTCCAGGAAGTGGCTTCAGTGTGGAAAGGATTCGAAGGTTCATGTGTACTTGGCCGGCGATAGTTCTGGTGGTAACATTGCTCATCATGTGGCTGTGAGAGCTGCTGAAGAAGATATTGAAGTGCTAGGCAATATTCTTCTTCACCCACTGTTTGGTGGGGAGAAGCGAACTGAGTCAGAGAAGAAACTTGATGGAAAGTACTTTGTGAGGCTGCAAGATCGTGATTGGTATTGGAGGGCTTTTCTTCCAGAAGGGGCAGATAGAGATCATCCAGCTTGTAACCCATTTGGTCCCAATGGTAAAAATCTTGCAGGCCTCAAGTTGCCTAAGAGTCTTGTTTGTGTGGCTGGTTTGGATCTTCTCCAAGATTGGCAATTGGAATATGTGGAAGGTCTCAAGAATTGTGGCCAAGATGTCAAACTTCTTTACCTTAAGGAGGCAACTATCGGTTTCTACTTCTTGCCTAATAATGATCATTTCTATATCCTCATGGAGGAGATAAAGAACTTCGTCAATCCTAACTGTTAATATACTACTTAACCTTACTTACAGGATCCCATACATAACTAAAAGCCTGACATTTCAACTGGGTAATCTTCTTTTTTTTTTTTCTATTTTTGTATCTTATCCTTTTCTCTTTCCCTACTTTATAGTGGTGGTGTGTAGTTATTATATAGTTATGTAGTGTTACTCACTGTCATAACATCCATGGTGGTAAATCTGAGCTTTGTGTGACTGGTAGACTACTGCGTCATGTTATCTGCTCTTGTCGTTTGAAGGGTAGCATAAATCAGTCTCGGGAGATTGAAGTGGCAGAGTTCAGTTCATTAGCAAATGAACCCTATTTGACTTTTTCAACCTCAATAGCAGGAGGAGATATTGCTCGGTGATCACTTTGGTTCAGTGAATGCATTTGATTTATGTTGTATAACATATTATTGAATGGGAACTGGAGCAAATCCCATCCTGTTATGAACTTGTATGTTATATAAATGTCATGCTTGTTTTAAGTTAGATTTTGCTTTGGGAAGAAGCTATATATACTGCATCCTGTTTAATTCAAGTTAAGCAGTTTCATCTCGTTGATACCAATATCACAAGGAATGTGTTTTGGCTGACAGGTTTGCTTAAAATAAAAACTCAGGTTTTCTATTTTCTTTGTCTTTCCTTTCCTGTTCCAAGGACCATCTTCATGACCAAAGAACTATGGTAATGGCTGAATATGGAATTATCAACTAAGGTGAAGTGTAGAAGATACAAAGTGGTTTGAAAGATGAAGAGTGTGAATTATTGTGTGGATTTTATTACAATTATTTTCATTTGTGTTGGGTTGAACGTTAGATTCGCTTCCAAAAGTTGATACCAAAGTCCAAGATGGAAAAGGGAAAGGAGTTTTGTCTGGTGTGTACTTAATCATAATGAATAATGAAACGTGTAATGGAAAGAGTGGGTGGGTGGGAGGAGGACCATCCTCGGTCCTTTGATGCCTTGGCAAATCTCATTTCATCCACAAAAAGAGATGAAAACAAGAACTTTCACAAGAACTGTGGAACAATCATGCCATGAGTATGGAGACCAACAGAAATCATGACCCATGTCTGCATTGGAAAGCATTATAGTCCACGGCTTCCTGCTCCACCTCTCAACTGGTTCAATCTTTAGATGCAATTTTTTTTATGCAATTCTATGAACTTAAATTTTTAAACTGCTGAGTTTTTCATTCCAAGATCAAAGAGTGTGTAATTTTTTACTTTGAATTCTACTTAAGATTTTCATTCAGCATCGATGAGGTTAGAGTGTGATGAATTGATATGCAGTATCACATTTTTGGTGATAATAAGATTTTTGGGTTATCACATCCTTAAGGAGCCAACGCTTAATAGATTTCTGTTTCTACTTAATAAATTAGTATTCATTTTCTCAAATTTGTACAGTAGTCTTGCTTATAAAATTAACATTTGACAAGTAAAGATATATATTTTTGGAGGGTTATGCTGATAATATATCTTCTCTATAAAATTTCCAAAGCGTGTATCAATTGATATTGGTGTTTAGAGGTTCCATAGGTATTCTTAGAAAGGTTTTTTATACCTTAAATTGTTTGGTCTTCTTTGTCAAGACATCAAACATATTTTCAATTGTTGGAGGACTTTATACTTTTGTTTGTTCTTATTTGTCAAAACATTAAATATATTGTAAGAAGGCTGTGTTTTCTGGCCAACTGAATATATACATATTTTAAAATAAAATTAGAGGTGTAGTGTATACATAACAAATTTTCTACAAATCTAAACAATAAATATGTATTTTATATTTATATTATTAACATATAAATAATTCATATCAATATATACTAAATATAAAAACATAAAATATTTTTTATTTTGCATATGTTACTTCTCACTTAGTCCATATATCAATTAATGTTGTGTTTGAATTGAGGTGTGGATTTGGGAGAGTTGAATTTGTGTTGATTTGGAGGACTTGTTTGAATTAGAGGAAAGATGATATGATTTGAATGGATATGAGTGAAAAGTTTATGAACTTTGATGTATGATGTGATTGATAAAATTTAATAAATTATAATTTTTAATAAAATAAATTATATGATTACCATTTTACTTTCAATGTAAATAGAAGAAATGATACTCAAATAAAAATAAAAATATTATTTAAAATTAAAAAAATGTAATTTATTCATATTATAATTAATAACTTAAGATAATTATTATTATTCTTAATTATAACTTGAAAGAATTTATAATATAGACAATTTAATTTTAGCTCCATATTTATTTAAATATATTTTATTTTATATAATTAATTTATTTATAAAAGATATTTATTTGAATATTATTATTATTATTATTATATAATAATACTAATTATTATAATAATTAAAATTAAAATTATATATATATATATATTAATAATAATATACGGTGTTATTAATATTCATATAATGAAATATAAGTAAATTAAATTGTTAAAAAAAAGAGACAATAAAATAATTTTAATACAATGATTTGACTTTTCCTGCACATCTATCTATTTAAGAGAGTGTCAAATTTTGTAACTCGCATGTAATTCCGCACTCTCAAATGAGTGCAAACAAGCAGATTTGAACATATTTTCAAGTCACTTTTCATCTGCATGAAAAGTACTCATGCGAATCCAAACACAGTATAAGTGAATGAAACTTTTTTTGACTGAACTTATAAAAAATATAATTTAAGAAGATTAAAAAAAGAAACTTGAAAGAAAAGTTGTTAATAAATATATCATCATACATATAATCACTGCAAGAAAACTATTAAAATTATTACATAGTAACTAATTTTTATTACATAGTAACTAATTTTATGACGAAAAAAATGTTTAGAGCCCAAATTAGAAATCAATTTCGTAATTATAAACTAATTTAAAGATCAATTCTTTTAGTAATAAAAAACATATGTAATTAATGCTAGTGACTAATTTAAGAACCAATTTATAAAGTAAACTATTTTAGTTATCACTTTAGATACCAATTATAATTTTTTGAAATTATTCTAATTATCAATGACTTTTAGTTTATAAATTTATATCTAAATTAGTCACTATAGTTACTATTTATTTTTTATACAATTTTGTTACTAAAATTAGTTGTTAATCAAATATTTTCTTATAATATAGCTAATTAAATATTATATTATAAAATTTTAGATTTTGGATGAAAAGAAATAAATGTGACAATATCAAATTATAACTTTCTTTTTTCATAATATTTTTTTTGTTTACAATCAAGTTATATTTCAAAAATCTAGTGTCTTAATTCCTGTCAATTCTGCAAATAGTATCACCGTTTCTTATCTTCATTATTATTTTCTTGTTAATTATTAATACTTGTCATTTAAAATGTAACCTACTACAACATACACGCAAGTGGGACTCATTTAAATTATTAGACCAATTCATAAGATTTAGAGGAGTTTAATTGTTTGTTTTCATTTGAAGATATATGAGAGTTTCAATTTCTTTTAGCTTTTGCTCAATCTTAATCATTTACTAGCAGAAATATTTTTTTTTTTCAAAAACAAAACAGTGCATATATTGTATTTGTATATAATTAGTGCACACTAAAGAAAATCACTCTTATAAATTCATAATAACTCACCTATTTATTATATAAAAAAGAGATATTTAATGAATTATTATTTAAAAAATCAACCCTCCTTTAATACATTTATGGATTGATATTTGAACATTTTTTTGGTATAAATTATTTAATTTAGGATTAAAAATACTTTTAGTCCACAAAATTTCGACACAAAATTATAATTTATTTGTTCTAAACTTTAATATAATTTGATTTCAAAATTTTTATATAGTTTAGCAAAAATTTAAAAATAAATAAATATAATTTTTATAACATAATTTTATTATATTTTAATATAAATATTTAAATTGTTTGTACAGTTTAAAGATTTAAAATTTAGGATTTGATAACTGAACTATATCAAAATTTAAAATAACAACAAATTTAAAATTTAAGTCAAAATTTATAAATTTTAAATATATTTAACCCTTTAATTTATAATAACAATAAAAATAATAATTTCCAACGTCATATTATAAAAATTTTTGTTTTTATATAAGTAGACTCCATGTCCTGTATGAGATATTTGTTTATTAAAAGAATAAAACATCTTGATTTAAACTCTATTTAAACAGTGCGAGAAAAGAAAAAATTGTATCTATTTCAATTAAATCTAATATTAAGATCTATGAAGGTAAAGCCTATATTCATAAAATAAAAATCAAAACATTTTCATCTTTTAATTTTCATTATTTTTCATCCACATATTTCTCTCCACGTGCTATCTTTTCCTATCTTAAACAAAAGCTCAAAGTAAATTCACGGGAAGTGCTTTATTTATAAATATTTTTCTCACAAATAAATAATGTCATTCATACATTCTAGACAATAGACAAACTCTACAATTTTGATGTTTGTCTCAATCATTAATCCGAAGATAATCGCACTTAAAACAAAATTATTTTGGAACTTTTGTCTTGATAGCTTTATATAAAAATTTTGCACACTATTCTCACACTTTTTTACTCCCTTGATTTCAATTTTAACTAATTTGTACCACCCATATTCAATAAAAGATATTTGTTCTCTTGAAATTAGATGACACAAAACTCAAACCCTAGAACAAAATAAAATCCGCAGTAGATCGAAAAATAATAGTTTATTGAACATGTACTTAGGGCAAAAAGGAGTAGTAAAATACTCATCTTTTGCAACTTTCAGAATTTGAAATTTCTCGAAAGCTTTTAATATAAAAAAAGAAATTTATTTTTACTATAAATACACTTTTAACCTTAATAATATATGTTTTCAATCTTTTTTTAATTTTGTTATAGTTTAACAAATAAATAATTACAAATACATGTGAATGCCTGCAAGTAACATGGATTTAATAACTTTTCTTTTCTCAAATTCATAAGCTACTGTTTACCACTGAGTTTAACTTTTATACAATGTTAGTTAAGGATTTAAAATATTGTCTTTTACCCAAAAGTTATTTATAATACAAATACTATTCCTTTTTAACTAATCATAATTAAATATGTTTGTAATATTTAAATTAAAGCGTATTGATAATAGAAATAAGAAATAAAAAAGAAAGTTGTGGATTTTTGAGTTTTGCGGCTTCTTTCTCCCTGCACATGCAAGGTAGAGAATTTTCTAACCCTTCACCCTCACTCACCCACCCACTTTATCCAATATTTAATGGTAACAGTGACATTATGCATATATCTTCGTTTGGAGGATTGATTGGATTTTATTTGTGTGCCCAAAGCAGAAAATCCCTCTAATGTTACCCTTTTGGTTGCATATATTCCTCAGAATCGTCCCTCACAAACCTTAAATCACTCTCAGCCAAAGCTCTTCAGAGGTATCACTTGTCACCATTCACTATACTATTTATTATTATGTCAAAAATCTCCACCGTGAATGCTTTCTCTAATTGATTTTTATTCATATTAATTGGGTCTCTCCATGCCACTCTACACCAATTCATTTGTTTGACGTTTCTGTTGACTTTTACTTGTTCTAATGATGATTTTACCTATTCGTGGTGGAATTTTTGTTGTTAGGGATAAGGGGAATTGGAGGATAAGTCCTAATTGATTCTGTTTTTGATTGTTTTCTCGTTAAATTTTAGTTTCTGAGGATGTCCATGATGTTTCTGGGACATGGAAAAGGGTTTTGAGTCCCGCGAGGTGGTCTTGTTTTAGTTTCGTATATACTCTTCAGAATTAGGAACGTCATGCTGTTTACGAAATTGCCTTGCTCTCTGAACCTTATATGGGTAGTGGAAAGTTTATTGGATTTTTGTCAATTTAGTGCCTCAAAACACGATAAACCCAACCAATCCAATCTATGTTGAAAAAGGTCATGTTTAGGAGAAGAAAATAAGAAAGTAAAACCAATACTTATTTTCTTATCTCATAAATTAAAATTAGTTTAGCAGAAGTTAAAATCAGTTTTTGGATAAGCTAAAGGAGAGCCTTAGCCTGGAGAGCTGTTCCAACCAAATCAATACTAACGTGTAGAAGTTTTTCTCTCAGGGAAAGAGCTTAGCTTGAGTCAACTGTAGTGTTTAACTTTCTACGGGAAAAATGAAACAGATTTATCTTTGTTTCATCTTTTTTCCTTTGCTAATAATGGTTTCTAATTATTTATATATGAAAATTAAATCTAAAAATTTACTCACTTTTTGTGGCTATAGCTTCTTTGTTTGTAGGTCTGATGAACACAGATTTTTTGAAGATTTTGCAGAAATAAGATGCTCCAGCATTACAAAGTTTTGTGTATTTCTGTGAATAGTTATGTATGCCACAGCCAGTGCACTTTACATTGACGAAATGGGTTATGCTATGAGTAGACTAGAGATAGATTCTGATCATTGTGAAGATGGAAATGCCATCCATGAAGAGTCTAGCAGTGGACAATCTAAAAGACCATCGGCATTTCTGGACAATGAAATTGCTCAGATAACAAAGCTGAAGTCAAACCCCCATCAACAATTAGTCCAAGTTGGAACTGGAAGGCCGCAGTTGCCTGTTTCTCCTGTGAAGATGTTGGCAGGTCGGGAATCAAATTATTCAGGACGGGGAAGGTTTTCTTCAGCCGATCGCTGCCATCTTTTGAGCAGATATTTACCTGTAAATGGTCCCTGGCTTATTGACCAAATGTCTAGTCGGGCATATGTATCCCAGTTTTCAGCTGATGGTTCTCTTTTTATTGCTGGGTTCCAGGTAAAATGTTTTCAGCTTCAACCTGAAAATGCATGCTATAGTTTTGATTACATTTAAATCACTTTGCAGGGAAGTCATATAAGAATATACAATGTGGACAGAGGTTGGAAAGTTCAGAAGAACATTTTAGCTAAAAGTTTGAGATGGACAATCACTGATACATGTCTTTCACCTGATCAACGCTACTTGGTAAGTTAATAGGTTCTACGTCCTTTTAGTCCTTTTGTTTTCTGTGAAGGTACTATTATCCGGCTTTTTCTTATGGCATCTGCACTCTTCAATTTCAGGCTTATGCCAGTATGTCACCCATTGTACACATTGTAAATGCCGGATCTTCTGAAACAGAGTCCTTAGCCAATGTTACAGTATTCACATCTAACACTACTCCTTTTTTAGAATTTCATAAATAGTGCAATTCTTTTAGAATGCTATAAAATATTACAGAGTAATAGATAATGAAAAATTGGATTTCAGTGTATCTATTGGTGTATGGATTCTGTTTAGTAATATTCCTTTTCCTATTTGTAATATACTTTCATTTCTTCTAATATGCAGGAGATACACGATGGTTTAGATTTTTCATCAAATGATTATGGAGGGTACTCATTTGGAATTTTCTGTGTGAAATTCTCGAAGGATGGAAGAGAAATAGTTGCTGGAAGTAGTGATAATTCTATATATGTGTATGATCTTGAAGCAAATAAGATCTCACTTCGAATTTTAGCACACACGGTATTGCTACTAGGCACAACTGTATTTATTTAGTTTCATATGGTTTGGGCTATTGTTTGATATCTATTGGTTTATGAAGTTATGTTGCTGAAATAATTAAGTTTCCTGATTCATAATATAATTGCAGTCTCGACAGATAGAATTGATTGTGTATTCTGTACGGTGGATTGCTCTACTGGTTATAAACCATTTTATGTATTGGCAGTGCCTTTACGGTAGTGCCTGTGAAATTCTATTTGAGGTTTTCTGTCAATGATGTATTCGTAAATAGATCATAAAATTTACAAAAAATGTGGAGAATGTGGGTAGATTTTTGTATCCTAAGGTGGAACCTCAATTTCATTCCTAACTTATTTTTGAGCATTCAATTCTACTTGTTTTCTTCGCTGGCTTAAGTTCAGAACTCAAGATCGTTTGAGAGAATAAGCTTGATTATAAAATATGGAATTACCTCTTGTAATGCCTAAGTTCCTGCACTATCGTTTTGGCTGAGGGATTTAAGGTCTAATAATCCTCTATTTAACTTTGAAATATATGGAAGACTAACAAATATGATTCACTATGTTGGTGTAGAAGAAAAGAAATAGATAATCCAGAGATGGTACGGATGATATGGCTGGATAACCACACTTATTCTTAGTATCCCTACCTTCTCCAAGCTATAAAAAACAATAGAAAAAAAATGTCCAAGCCAAAAGAAGAATCGGATTGGACTTATGTGATATGTCTTTCTTCTTTTTTTGGTTTTGGTTTTTGTATCGAAATTATTTTCCTGTTGCTCTGATCTCTGATGGTTCAAAAATATTAACCATCATAGAGGTTCTAACATTTGGTTTTCATTTTATGTTGCAGTCTGATGTGAACACTGTATGTTTTGCTGATGAAACTAGCCATCTTATTTACTCCGGGAGTGATGATAGTTTTTGTAAGGTTTGTTCAACACCATACGATGGTTTTTTCCTGTCAATATATTATGTTCTTTGTCCTTGAATATCCACATCTTTTTATTTTAAATGGAAGTGGTGGCACCTTTTTACACAGGAAGTCATTCTCATAGTCATAGTCATACAAGGTTAAATAAATAATGAACCTGAAAGTTGTTTCTAGTTAAGTGCGGTAGTTCTTCTCTTTGGCCATAGTCACTAATTTCAGAAATTCCATGAATAATCACTGGAGTTGTTTTAGTTTGTCTTCTGATTGTTGGTGAAGAACAAATTGTAATGTACAAATTTGGTTAGGTCTGGGATCGGCGTTGCTTAAATGCTAAAGCCAAGCCAGCAGGGGTACTGATGGGACACCTTGAGGGCATTACATTTATTGATACTCGTGGAGATGGGCGTTATTTCATTTCAAATGGTAAAGATCAAACCATCAAGCTCTGGGATATACGCAAAATGTCATCCAATGTTACCAGGTATGCTCCCCACCCACCAATCCACCTCTAATATTCTGATGTGCACATTTCTTCTTAACACGTGTGTGGAATAAAAAACATGACTTAAGGTCATACTAGGATAATACTAGCTGATGAGTTTTGCAATGCTGGTGATGTTTAACAAGATACAGATTCGGTTATACCAACATTTCCTTAAGGTATCATGTTGGAGTTTGATTTTATTTAATTCTTAAAAGAATATATAAGTTAATTATGATATATTATCTGATTATAAGGCTGATTTTTTTTTTTTTTGAATTATCTATGAAGCATTCTCACTACATTTTTTTCAATGCAAAATACTGGAAGTTTTATATAATTTTGTTATAGAATGACGTGTCATGTTGGACTCATGCTTCTGTCTCTATTTGTGTTTGCATACTTGTGTGGGTAATTGGAGCTCTTAGAATGATTTTCAGAATTCAGTCTTGCATGTGATATTTATAGATTTTTAACCTAGCTAACGATATCTGTTCCTCTCCGGGATTATGATGTTTCTTGATGAAATTGTTGTTAATTCATTGACGTACTATAACAGAATTTTCTTTCTATTCCAGCAATCCTGGGTATAGAAGTTATGAATGGGATTACAGGTGGATGGATTATCCACCCCAAGCAAAAGACTTGACTCACCCTTGTGATCAATCAGTAGCTACTTATAGAGGTCATTCAGTCTTGCGCACTCTTATCCGCTGCTATTTCTCACCAGCTTTTAGGTGAGCACTAAGGTGGCCTTGCTCTGTAATTCTTCTTCACTTTCTTGTCATGGTCCTCTTTTGATCTTTTTCTTAAAGCTTCAATTATATGTCATAGTCAACCAAACTGTTTGTAAAAGTGTGCTTGGTTTTTTGAGGGGGAAGAATAAAACAAGTTCCGTCAGGTTCATATTTGGACCAGCATGCAGCTTTCTTAACATATTAATTATTTTTCTTTTAAACTGGTTTTCTTTAGCAATATCTTTTGGCTTCTATATCGTTAGGGGATTTGATTAAAGTTGTTAGACTGATATTATCCTTAAATTTACAGCACTGGGCAGAAGTACATCTATACTGGATCACACAACGCATGTGTTTACATATATGATTTGGTATGTAATTTAATTTCTTCTGCTCTAGCATTATATCCATGTTGTATGATTGGCACAACATTATTTAGTTACAAGTTAACAAAAAGTATATTTCATAACCAATTTGATGACATTAATATCTATTATATTAAACGGTAATCCACCCATTTTATGTCAATCCTTGTTAATTTTTTGAAGCTAAAAAATTATTATGTATTTGAACATGAGTGATAATACTAAGGTTTGAGTCTTCATTGCCCGTAAATGGCTTGCCTAAAACGATACAGATCACGTGAACACCCTTTCGTACTCCACTACATGGCTACTGTTAATGAATTTGATGGGGAAGAGCGGTGTAACGTGATGTATATTTTCTTGGGCACTATGCATGAACAAACTATATCAGATTGAACTGCTGTTTGCTTATTTTACAAAGAAACAACACGGACAAAAAGTTCAAGCTGGTTCTCTTTTGATGGTAATTTTGATAATTTACTACAGGTGAGCGGAGCTCAAGTTGCGACACTGAAGCACCATAAATCACCTGTGAGAGATTGTAGTTGGCACCCCTTCAACACCATGCTTGTCAGCTCCTCTTGGGATGGAGATGTAGTGAAATGGGAATTTGCTGGGAGTGGTGATAGACCAGCCTCTTTGAATAAGAGGGTATGGACACGACACTTCTATGATGAATACATGTGATGTCCGTCGAATTAGTTATGGAATGCTCTGGGGATGCATACCCTGTTGTTAATGAACATGTATAGGACGTTTCGACATAATAAGGCATGACATGAACAGCCAGAAGGTCTTGGTACATAAATAACCATGTAAATTAAGATTGGAATTGATTCATTAGTACGCTATGCCTGGAACAAATTATTAGTATTGTACAATGTGTCATTAATTGGTGCGGTCTTCTTGTGGTGAACCTAGACTCCTGTCCTGCATGGTTCTTTGGCTGAATCATTTACACGTACACTGTACCCCTAATTATTGGGGTTCGCCTTTTGTATATATCAGGAATAAAGCTAATAATGCTTATGGTTTCTTCCAAGTTAGGCCGTTCTCCTTCAGATAGCTGTAAAGCAATAGAAAAACAGTGACAGCATATATTTGCCCAAACGCCACTGCCAAGATGCCAATATCACTGTGGTTGTGCCGTTGTGGATATCATGGGAATCTTAACTTGGTTTCATCCTTTGTTTGTCTTGTCTTGGTGATTTATCTAATTATTTTGTTTGTCATGATACCTTGGTTCCTTGATTTTGATAGAGCTCATAATAATTGTTATAGAGGAGCAGGTTGATTTATTTATGCCTGCCTTTTAAAAGCAAAAGTGTTCCAAAAGTTATGAGTCTTAACCTTTCAAAGAATAGAGAAATTTCTCATGTTATTGGCCTTAGATAGCTTTTTCTTCCAAAGGGCCACACTTCCGAAGGCGCTATCTTAACAAATGGTAAAACTACGGGGGACCCTCTCTCTGCTGTCTGGTTATTGGTAAAGCAAAGATGTTATTCTAAGCCACAAACAAATTATAAAATGATAAAACGTGAGATTCCACAAAGGAAACGAGTGAGATGTCGAGTGAATTAAGTACACCCAGTACGATGAATGCAACAAAACATAGAAGGACTGGGTTGGGGCCTCCAGCACAAAAGGGCTACATGTTTCCATTTGTTTTTGGCGACAACGGTCTGATACAATTTTAACAAATAATTTATTATTTATAGGCAAATTGCAAAAGATTGTTATTTACTATTCCCCAGAAGGTTTTGCATGTGAAGATTAGAGTACCGAGAAAATTCTCGGACGATTGGCTTCAAAAAGTAGAAGTTGAACTTGATAATAGATTTAATCATATATTAGCAGATATAGACATGCATTATGCCAACGTATTTGACGTATTACCCGAACATCCAATCTAATTAGGCAACAACACGAGACAGACAGTTAGATATATATAATTGGCTGTGGGTTAGGTTTTGTTATTAGTGTTAGGTTGTTTTTCTCCTTGTTTTCATTCACATTTATTTAGCTTTTTTTATTATGCTTTGACATTAGCTGCTTCAACCCTACCTATTCTCAGTTCTTTTTTCTTGTTTTTTCACATTTGCTTTTTACCGTGATGATTCCTTTGTCGCCACACTCGCACACACAGGGAGGAAAAAGAGAAATAGTGTCAGTCCAGACAGAAGGCTCAAAAGGCTTACAATTGCAATGCAAAAAAGATATCCCCAAAATGGTTGTCGTCCCTACAACCATTTTCCATTGAAGGGAGCAGCGACTCGTGCCCATGGAAAGCTTAAAAAGCTGAAGAAACGGTAATTGCACCGAATGGCCACCACTCCACTTCCCCCAAAAAAGGATAGATACAATCTGAAATTTGTGATCATGAGTCACACAACTCTTCTAAAAATAAACAACAAAAAATGATGGAACAATAACCAATTGGCATTGGTATACATGCATCACACCAAATTATGAATAGACAGGTGCCAATGCCATACCATTGTGTAATCATTAGAAGCTTCCACCACGACACTAGCAAGCAGCATTTTAAATGAGCATAAAAGAATGAAAAAAAAACAAAACCTTTCCCAATGGCAAGATACCAGTGATGACAATAAAACTAAAAAAGATAATGCAAATATTAAGTCACAGTAGATGGCATAATAGAGCTTTAATTGATCGAAATAACCTGATAATAATAATCAATAATTTTTGCTTTGTTTTTCATAATGGACTAATCATATTACATTAGTAATATAGATAATGATCATAACATATATGATTTGAGAAGCTCCTGGAGCAAAAAAGCTAAATTATCTAAATCTAATCCAAAAATATTCACAATATTCTCATTATTCATCCCCGAATAACTACCACAAAATTAAATAATAATGAATCAGAAAGGCAAGAAGAGAAATAAGGAAGAAGAAAAGAGGTAAGAAATTGACTTGATGGGTCGGGTCGGGTCGGATCAGGTTTTCAACTGGTTGCATTGCGCAGTAGGCCTAGTTTTCTGCTTGCCAGCCCTCAAGGGGCAGGGTGTCTCAACGGGCGGGACCATGCAATTATACTGCAGACACAGGGAGCTTCTCTCTGGAATCACCGCCGTTGGGCTTATCTCAATCCCCGTCAGATAGTTATGCTGCAAGTAAAGTATCTGAATGCTCGCGTCCAGCAACCGCTCCACGAAGCTAGCCGGTACCCGACCCGAAAATCGGTTGTTATTCAGGTACAGGTACTGCACGCTCGCCAGCATTGGCGATATCTGACCGGACAACCGGTTGTAACTAAGATCAACGGTCGGGATGGACACCTGCTCAACGGGCTGGACCAGACCCGAGAACTGGTTCCTCTCCAGCTGCAGATTCGTGAGCGGGAAGGAGAAGATCCGGTCCGGGATTGGGCCCGTGAACTGGTTGAGACTGAGGTCCAAATAGTTAAGCTGGTCGAGGCGGCCCAGGAGGCGGTCCATTGGGCCGGTGAGCTGGTTCCAGGCCAGGGAGAGGTACTGCAGAGAGGGAGGGAGCGAGTTGGGAGGGAGCGAACCGGAGAGAGAGTTATGCTTTAGGTCGAGCCGTGTTAAAGTGTGCGACTCGAACCGGGGGAGCGAACCGGAGAGGCGGTTATGGCAGAGGATCAGGTTAGTCAGCTCCGGTAGGGATCCCACGGTTGGAGGAATGCGTCCGGTGAGTTGGTTGTAGCTGAGATCGATGGTTCTGAGGCTGCGTAACCCGCCGAGCTTGGTCGGAATTTCGCCGGAGATGAAGTTGCGGTTGACGCCGAGGAACCTGAGGTTCTTCAAATCGGAGAGGGATTCTGGTAGAGGACCGTAGATTCTGCCGGGGACAACGGTGAACTCCGCGAGCGAGGAGAGCTTGCCGAGGGCGGGGTCGAGGCGGCCGGTGAGTCCGGGAGAGCCCGCCCTGGGATCGCCGAGGTTGAGGGAGATGACCCTGTCGGAGTCGCAGTAAACCCCGGCGAAGTTGCACGGGTCTGCGGTGAAATCCCAGGAGGAGAAGAAATGGGAACCAGGCATGTCTTCGAGGGCTTTGCGAATGGATTGCAGAGCGAGGAAATCGGCAGGGTCTAAAATAGCCTCCACGTGTAGAAAAGAGAAGAAAATGAAAAGGAGAACAGCACCAACATTTTTGCAGGTGGCCATTGAAGCCCCGGTGAAGGAAGAAGCAGAAAATAGGGTTTTATAGAGAAAAGAGGAAGCTGACTGAAGAAGAGATTGTTTTGTGGTTGAATGGAACTGGAACTGGAACAACCAACATCTAATAGTCAAAGGCCTTATTTAAAGAGGGCGATTAGGCTTGCAAGAAAAGCAACTCTCACTACACCACACCACACCACTGTATCAGAATGAATGAAGAAATGAATCTTTTTGTGTTGGCTTCTCAGAGAAGGAGCAATGTGATGGCAATGGTAATCACTACCAAAAGCTCCTGCTTTTTGCTTTCTTGTACTTCCTACACTTTCTCTTCCAACCAACCAAACCTCCGATTAATCAATAATATTTCTTTTTTATTATTTTTTCTTTCTCGGGAACAGTTACATCAAACGGTTGTCCGAGCCTATCTGGCCTCCGAGCCTCAGCCTCGCCTCCCACGTCATCCTCTGCGCGCCTTTGCTTCGGCTCTTGTCTCTCCCGAACCATTAGATATAGCAGCTGTCAAAATGATTGGATCGCTTCGACACGGGGAAAATACACGACACGTGTTTCTCCAACCAAAGATTATGTGAGAAGGGACGCTGCAAGTCTTTTGCTAATATATTAAAATAACTCCTAACTCTTACTTAACACACAATTCTTTCATAAAATAGTCATATTTATTAAAGATAAAATTAAACATAAGAATTAATATTTTTCTTTAATTTCTTTGAGAGAAACTAGTCGTATATATGAAGAAAATTAATTTTCTTTTTAAACAAGAGCAAAGAAAAGACTAATATTTTTTCCTATGTCCTTTTTGGGGTTTCCTTGCCGTCTACTCCATTAATTTTTTTTACACTAAAATAATTACCAATGTAGAAGTGAGCCAAAAAGGCCAAAAGCTGGGGGTAGCAAGATTGTCAGGAAGAGGGGCAAGGAAAGTGTGGGGCTTTCGAGTGAGTGACAGCTAAGCTATGAAGTTAGGATTATTTAATTTCACCCAATTCTTCTTCAAAGCTTCTTCTATACAGTTTCCTTCACTTTACTTCATCATAAAAATAATAAATGTGTATTCCTTTGTTTTGCTTCCATCTCTGTGTTCATTTCATACACTTGATGCGTAGCAGCATAAATGTCATTAACTAGACACTGAATTTACCCTGATCATTAAGTCTTCCTACCCCAATCTGCATAACATTAAAAATCAAGCTAATTTCACAAAATAGCCATGACTAGAAAGAAACAATTTTTCTACTCTCTTTTCCTTTTTACTTTGTTGTGATATGTGTACAGTGTGGAAATAAACCAACAAACACTTTTTACCCCTTTTTCTCTGTTTCCCTTGGATCAAAGGAGGTGGTTTGAAGGTGAAGTAAGCCAAGTCAAACACATTTTTGGTCAAAGATATGCATGCTCCAAAGCTTGTTTCGCAATTCACCAATTACCGTGCACAACGATGAATTTATTCCCCCTTTTTATTCTTGGGTACAGAATTTAAGTCAACATAACAGAACCAATGCAGCTATTTCATGTGCTAGGGAAAGTTTGTTTCGTTTTCCTAAATTGTTCACCTTTTCTTCCTTCCTTATATTTTCACTATCCTTTCCTTTGCTAAAACTATCTCAGCTCTATTTGCGTGGGTCAAAAGCTATACAGCTGTAAAATCAAGTTACACTTTTAACTCCCCCAAAAAAAATTGAAAGCAACCCCAAATATGGCTATTTGAGGTTGCACTAGAAGTAGATACAAAACATATGGTGAAGTTTGTCAAAAGTCTCGAAATCAGTTTTCATTTTTCACCACCAGATTAACTACTCTGACTCATATAGTAATTATTCTAGCAACAATGTTCCTAACCATCACCCTGTGACTAATGGTTGGAGAGTTAGTTTAATAACTATACCCAACTAAAAACTCTGAATTCTGAATTTTACCCCTGTTTTATCTTTTCTACTACACATTTTTTCGTCAAGAGCAAGTTTTGTCCCAACCCACAAGAAAGTTGAATGAACTTTTTGAAATCGGTGAAAAAATGTTATCTCAAACAAAAAACATAGATGTATGTAGCAAAACACAACCTGTCTAGATATTAATATTGTCGATAAAAATGTGCTCCTCAAACTCAAATCCAGCCAAACAACATAGAGACAAATTAGAAAGCATTTTTATTTTACGAAATGTAAGAGAATAATGTCTGTGATGAATTTGGTCCCAAGAAAATGCCAGAATTCATATATATGCGTGTAGGTGTCCAATTAAAACCACACGACATCAATTATTTAACATATAATATGGTGAGAGGCAGCTCTGAGGAAAAAAGAAAAAATCCACATGACCCCAAATGGTCCTGTTTGAAGTTTCGCACACCAACCACAACAACCAAAACACCTACTTATTCTGGTACATGTAGTGTCTAATTTAAGGACTTTGAGGCTGTGCCTTTTGAGACTTGCGTGGTGATTACTCCACTCTAGTGTGTTCATCCCGCATGCTTATTAATGTAACTTTCTTGTACTGTCTTTTTCTTCCAGCTCTCTCCTTTCATCCCACTACCTTAGTTTTAACCCTATTAATTCTCAATCATGTTACTTTTCCTACTCAACATTGGTAAGTTTAGTTCGATGTACATCACGAAAAAGTTTGAAGGAATCTTGATGGTATAACTTAAGTGTTGTTATTACATTGGCTATGTGTTTGGTTTCACAATTGAAACTTTTAATGTCTAAGTTTCGAGTGTAAAATAGAGAAGTTGTTTAAAATATTTATAGTTTGATTCAACGTAATACATCTTAATTACTGTCCAAGATTTAGATTGCATTATTTCTATACCTAATATAAGCATGACAACTATTATAGATTTGAGAATCTATTTAATATTTTTCTTTTATGTGGATCAGACATCCTTTTGATAATAGTGAGAGACTAATCATTTTATGACAGGGATTAGTCATGAGTTTTGTCCCCTCCCTCAAAATATCTATCATAATCAAGAATTTTATTTCTTTAGATACTTAAAAAGGTTAACTATTTACTAAATGTCTTAGCTTATTTTATTTGACTTTTTTAAAATAACTTTCTTGTGAGTCAACCCTGACACTTCAGGCTTGATGATAAATATTTGTAACCAAATGATTAAAGTTTTTAGATAAATAAGACTAGAAAAGATAAATGGGAAAACAAAAAATAAAGAAAATTTAAATTAAAAATATAAATAACTTTCATAACTTTAATTTTCTTTTATAAGTCACTTTAACTTTTCACTCTCATTTTTTTGTTTATTATTTATTATATTTTTCTTTCTTAAATGTAATATTCCATTTAATATAATAAACAACTAAATAAAATATTATATGTTTTGATAAAACAAAACAAATAGTTACGAGAATATAGAATATTTGTACAATTATCCAAAAGAAATAATTATAAAATATAATATATAGAAACTGAATCAAAACAACTCAGAGTTTACAAAAAAGGAACTAGCTATATATAAGGACTCCTCGCTACTCGATAGGCTCATTGCTATCTATTAAAGAGGTATCTTCATCTGCTTCCTCTTCTATTCACATCATTTGGTGATCAAACAAAGCCAACACTACAACCAGAACACATGATAAGCTAGTGTATTAAGGAAATATTCATATACTTATATTAACTCATGCAAAAAACATACAAACACAATATAAATCACATCAATGTCTAATTTCACACAAGCAGTTGACACTAAACTCAATTATCCAGACACATGTCATATATATAAAATTCACCGGAAGTATGCACCTATGATGGTTCCTACACTCTGCAGAGTCTAGCATCAAGGGATTATCACTCAACCATACACAAGTTCAATCCTATATGTATAGGGCCAAATATGTCCCAAGAATAGGATCCTCTATTACTCTCATCACATATATCGAGTGTAGACATTTAATTTATATTTATATACAAATCTCAAAATTCGTTTATATATGTACTAGCAAGGCATGATAACGCTTGTGTGTTAGCATTTTTTTATTTTCAAAGAAATTGAATCAATAAAGAATATATAATTAATTTTTAAAATAATTGTTAAATGTAAAATTCAAAAAATAAAATATGTACCCAAAAGAAGTTTTTAAAATAATAGTTAAACACGAAAGAGATTTTTAGAATAACGGTTAAAGATAAACTATTTATAAAATAACTCATTTTTAAAATAATAATTAAAGTTTAAAACTAAAAAAATGAAATGTGAACAAGAGGATATCTTTATATATATATATATATATATATATATATATATATATATATATTTTTTAAAATAAACGAATTTGCTGCATTTATCAACTAAAGAGTAAACATGACAACTTAAAATTTGTCAATATTTATTTAAATTTTGTTTAATGGATATTGTATATGAATCTTTGATTCCGGAAAGTATACCTCCAAAGTTGTGATCTTGATGTATTTTTCCAATTTGACGATAGATATTTTTAAGAGAGAGGGTATAATGGAAACTCATGTGAGAGGCTGCAGCATGGCCAGTGGTAAGATTCAATCTTGTTGTTGGTTTTGTAAAAAAATAAACAATAGTAAAAATGTGTATAGGTATGATATTTTTTAATTTGTAAATAGTAATTTTAATTGGACTTGTATTTGTAATCTGTTTGGGCTTTCATGGCCCAATTCTCTGTTATGACTTTTCTTTGGACCGATCAGCAGCGTTATTGTTGGGCCAGGTCACCGCAGCAAATGGGGTGCTTCTTCCCGCACCTCTCTAACTTTCATGGGCTATACTATGCAGCCGCAATCGTGTCATCCTCCTTGGACCAGTCTGTAACCGTCAGCAACCCAATGTGCAGTTTTGTTCTTCTTGGGCTATTCTATGCAGCTATACAAACAAGCCATTAACTTGGCCTGTTTGATCTTGTTCTAGGAGGGCCAACATGATTGTGGCAATTTCTTCTAGCACTCCTTTTCTACCTGCACCCCTAACATTTATAATATCCCTTGTGCCCTCATACAAATTAAAAACCCTAATTATTTTCTCTCTATATCTTTTCTTTTTCATTATTTTCAACATTCAATTTCGTCTTACTTAATAAAAATCTTTCAAAAAATTATATAAAAATAAAATATATAACAAATAATAATAATAATAACAAATAAGTAATAGTAAAAATAAAATAGAGTTAACAAAAATAATCAAATAAAAGTTGCTTCGAAAATTTTAAATTTCTTTTAAAAAATAAATATAATAATAATAATAATAATAATAATACTGTCACATCACACTGTTTCTGCCACGTGACACAATGTCAGATTGACACGTGATAATTTTTAAAAAAAATTATAAAAAAATTAAAAAAAACCACGTGCTGACACGTGACACATAGTTAACACCATCAGTGTACTACTAATGGAAAAAACCTGATTGTAACGAATTTTCCAAAATAGGGACTTCATTGAGTCAAATAAAAATGAGCAGACCTACTTACAATTTCGCTACAAAAATGGGAACCTCTGAAATGATTTAACCTAATAAATAAATAAGTTTTGGTTTAATTCGACCCAATTCTTCTTCAACATTTTCAATCTCTCATTTTGTATTTTTCTTGTACACTTTGATTCTTATTTTTGCAACCCAATATATTTTATCTACCCACACCACCATTTTTTTTTTGCAATTAATAGTAGTTCAATGTTTTATATTCTCACTCCACTCTTTGCTCTAACACCTTTATTCCAGATAAAGAAAGTAGTGATATGATCCTAATAATTAGGAACGATATATCTCTTATAATAATTATAATCAATTTTCCTGACCACGTTTGATTTTGTGCTATGAGTCTGTGATACCTCAATTCCACATAAAGAAAGTAGTGATATGATTCTAATAATTAGGAGAAATATATGTTCTAATATTTAGAATCAATTTTTATTTGATGCTCTGATTCTACTGCAATTTGATTCCCATAATGTGATAATATCACGACCAATCCTTTCCTTTTAGAGTTTTTTATAATAAGGGCTGACTTTATTGTGAGATTACTTTATATTTATGGTATTCTCTATATAAACACATCAAGCTAAGGAAAGAAAAAGTTTTTTTTATAGACCTCTCTCTTAACCTAAATACATTTGCTTTTTTTCTTTTTCAGTAACCCTCGCATATTGAAACCCACTCACCATTCACACAAACCACGCCTCCTTTTTCATTGCATCGCAACATCGAAACCTTAGATCGTTGCTACCTTCTCTCTTAAAGACTCTTGGAGACGCGACAATCCTTGTCAGTTCCGTTTCGAGTATTTTGAAGCCTCACTTATGCTTTGTTTTGTTTTTAAGATTAAATCGATGTGATTTAAATAGATTTTGTGTTGTTTTGTGGCTGAGTTGAATGTTTTTTTTATTTATCTTCTTGTCCACGTGGTTGGAAGGGTAATGTTGACTTATGCCTACTGTGATTGCAAAGTACATACAAAGTAAGGGCTAGTACATCCATAAAGGTCTCCCACTCTTCCTTACTAGCCAAATGATGTAGATATTGCTCAAAATACCCTTGTGTAAGCCCCTGCACCTGGTTTCTAGTCACCAACCTATTTTCCAACTCTTTAAGATACAACTTCATAATGTTCGCAATACTGGAAACAGACACATGGCGCTCCAAGTGTTGGTAATGGGTCGTGCCCTCTAGTGGTAGGTCCAAGATCTATTCAAACTCCTCTACAGTTGGGTCCAACTGGAAGTCTTGAAATGTAAAGCATCTGAGTGGGGAGTCATAATGCTGTGATGGTAGAAAATTGTACATTCACCTCCATCAAGTTCAACAAATTTCCATAAATCTTCCTGAAAGCTTCCCTCTAATAGTTTTCACTTTCCTTCCCAAATTTACCAAACCTACTAGATTCCCTCATTGAATCATTAAACATGGTTTTTTCCTTAATATGGAAGGATCAAATTGTTGTATACTCTCAGTCCCATATTAATTTCCATCTTTTATTATATTGACCGAATAACCCTATGATTACACCTAAGCTACCAAGCCAACAAATGATGAATGTTTTATAATGGATGAAGATATGGAGACATAACATAGTGTACAAAGTAAAATGATATTATTCACAAGAAAAATAGGTGGAAATAGGTGTGGAAATACTAATGAAGAGAACAGATTCTGGTTGGGGTTCTCACGATAGCCAAACACGAAGTATGTCTCAAGTGGCCCCTCTAATTCTAAGTTACACTCGGACTAAGGTATAAGGTCCCACTTATGATATGCATAATGTATGTGTGTGAATGGAGAATGAAATGCATACCCAAACCTCCACCTGCAAACAATAAGTAAAATCCAGGTAGATATATATATAACAATGTCGTCTACCATAGGATTCAATATTCAGGCATACAAATAAGTAATATAAACAAATATTTCAATCATAAAAAATGGACAATAAATAAATAAAAATAAATAAAAAATAAAAAAAGCATACAAAAGAACAAAAAAGGGAAAGAAAACTTTTGAAACAACTACATAAATTTTATACATTTAATTAAATGACCTGACTCTCCAAGTTCACCACTGAAGTCGCCATCCATCGCAACCAAAATCGCGAGAGACTATGAACAAAAAGGTTAAATATACATATATACATTATAACTTATAACCACATAATGGGGGCCCACCGTATCATGCTTATTTCTAATTTGATTTTGACGTATGATAAGCTACAAGCATATACAATGAAGCTCCAAATTGAAACTTATAAAATCAAACATGACATAATATAAAAGGAAAATAATTTTTTGACAACTTTCTCTTACAACCTAAGATAACATCTTTTAAGTGGTTTCCCATTTTTCCATTTTAACGTTTCTCTATATTCCAAAACCAATTAGAAGATGTCACCTCAAGTTGTAAGATAAAGTTATTAAAATTTAATTGTCAAAATATCATTGTCCAATATAAAAAGTAAATAAATTGAACCCCAATCAAAACCACATCGAAAGGACTAAACTACAAAAAAAAAAACTAACCACAATGACAATTAAACATTAATATACCATCACTAATCACAATTAAACCTCAATACCTCAATATTTAATCATTCAAACCAAACACAATAACTCCTTTAACAAATCACATATCATGACTCCAAAAGTGCAATCACAATGAACATAAGTCAACATTACCCTTCCAACCACGTGGACAAGAAGCATAATCTAGTAAATAAATAAAAACAAACATTTAACTCAGCCACAAACAACACAAAATCTATTTAAATCTCATTGATCAAATCTCAAAAACAAAACAAGGCATAAGTGAGGTTTCAAAATACCCATGATGAAACTGGTAAGGAACGTCGCGACTAGAAGAGTCTTCAACAGAGAAAGTAGAAACGATCTAAGTAGGGATGTCAACGGGGCGGGTAGGGTACGAGTAGTAGCTCCCTCGTACCCTACCCGCTGGATAAATATTCGCCCCGTACCAATATCCATATCTGTCAGGTATCCGTTATGCGGGTACCCGCCTATTTTTTTCATATCCGTGGATATCCACGGGTACCCGTGGATATTTGCAAAATTATTTAAAAAACAAATATTTAATCATAAATTCAAATAAAATATATCACTGTTATAAATTTTAAATAAAGTTCAAATAAACTCAAGTTTATACAAGCCCAAATAATTGTAAAAGTAAATATAAAATGACGTTCAACACAATAGAAATTTTTTAATTAGTGCTTTGATCAACAAACTCACTTTCTTCAATTGATTCCTGACAAATAAACAAATAATAAACCTCAATCGTCACGTGTCAAGTATTCTTATTTTGATTCCATCATTTGACAACAAGCATACCATAAACGTCATTATCTATATAAGGTTTGATGTATATGTCCAATTTCAAAGAAAGGAAAGAGAATAATGTCAAGGGGTGTAAGTTTAGCATATATGGGTATCCACGGGTACAAATACTATGATACCCGTACCTGCCCCATTAACATGCGGGTAGCGGATATCCATTTTTAATATCCGTTTTCTACCTGTTGCGGGTTTTATCTGCGGATACGGATTTTTTTGACATCCCTATATCTAAGGTTCTGACTAGGGATCTCAACGGGACGGGTAGGGGTAGTAGCTCCCCCGTACCCTACCCGCTGGATAAATATCCGTCCTGTACTCGTACCCATATCCGTCGGGTATCCGTTATGTGAGTAACCACATAATTTTTTAATATCCACCAGTACCCGTAGGTATTTACAAAAAAATAAAAATAAATATTTATCAACATTTTTTAATCGTAAATTCAAGTAAAATACAATACATAACATTTATAAATTTTAAACAAAATCTAAATAACTTATTTAAATAATGTTGAATGACAGTTTACAAAGAAATGAAATTTTTTAAAACTAATTAATAAAAAAATAACTCATTCAAAACAAATATGTTAATATTTTAATCATATATATTTTTTTTAATTTTTTTAATATAAATTAGAGTATAGCGGGTACGAGTATTCACATGTACAGATATTATGGTACCCGTACCCGCCCCGTTAACATGCAAATATTAAAAATACCCGTATCCGTTACCCGTGGGTATCCATTTACAATATCCATTTCTTATCCGTTGCAGGTTTTATCCGCAAATACCCGCATATACGGATTTTGTTGACATCCCTAGTTTTGACGCAGCTATACATTGAAAAAGGAGGTGTGGTTTGTGTAAATTATGAGTGAGATTTTAGTATCCGAATGTTATCTAAAAGAGCAACTATATTTGGGTTAAGAGTGGTATCTAAAAAAATCTTTTTTTCTTAGCTTGATGTTTTCATATAGAGAGTATCATAAATCTAATAATCTCATAATAAAGCCATAGATGATTACAAAATACTTTAAAAGATAAGAATTTAACCTAATATTATTATATTATGAGAATCAAATTATAGAAAAATCAAAACATAAAATCAGACGTGATAAAAAAAATTGATTTTAAATATTAGAAGAGATATTTGCGGGTCTATATCAATAGCTCAAATCTCACGAATTCGGTAATTATATCTGAGGTCCAAACTAGACAATCTGAAATGTGCTCAAATCTGGAACATATTCTCAAATCCGGAACATGAATGCATAGTGTTAAAACTATCTCAGATCGCTACCTCTCATCGGCGTCAACGTCAAGGATTTTCCCCCTATGCAAGGACCTTTCCATGGCCGCTAGAGACATTGTCGCCATCGATACCAACCACCACCAAAGGTATCACTGACTTCGTCCTTCAACCATCAACCTCCATGTATTCTTCCATGCTAAAACCCAGAGAGAAGTAGTCACTGCCAACCATTGCTGCTCCAGCTACGTAACCAGAGCATCATCACCAACGTCACTTTCGTCACCATCATTGGGTGCCACCAGCACCATCGCCGCCGACAGTTTCTCTTCAGCTAGATTGCTTGCGATCTTTGTCTTCTTTCTTTAAACGCAAATCCCTCTGTTGTCGCACTAGGGTAGTGGCTACCGCACCTCCTCGCCACCGCCATTAGATAAAGTCGTCATCGGTGACAATATCAGATTCAGGATTGTCTTCCGAATTAACCAATTCAAAATTCAAAATTCATCGGTACATATCAGATTAAACAATCCAAAATAATCTCCAAGATCTGGTACCACATACCATATTGGCCAATCCACAAAGCACATATGCATATCATTAAGTAATCCTGAAAATTATGAACATGATTTAGTTAATGGATTTGTTTTGAGAGTTGTTTGCAGTGGCGAACACCATCACCCCTCCGATTCATCACCATCTTCAAACCATCACCATCTCCCTTTTTATCTTGTATAAGTCTAAACTACTTTACACCATTTATCTCTATGTTGTTTTGCTACAAAGGTGTCTTGTAATTCTTTAACACGAGGGATGACCAAACGACACTGAGAGAAGAGGCAACCAATGCAGCTCTAGCAATCCATGGGGGTATGCGAAATCTAATGGAGTAAAGAATGTTTGCTACTAATGCATATATAAACCATGGAGAGAGTGTTGTTTTCAGCTATGTGGAGCTTCTTTCTCCTCAAATAGGTCCCTACTTTGTAGTTGTCGGCATAATTTTAATATATCACTAGTGCAAAAATGGGATATTAGATCAGGCATATTAGATCGGTTGTGCAGGAACCGATCTAACGATTCACGTGATGACAATTTTGAAAATAACTTCATTTACATTAGATCGGTTGTATGGAGAAACCGATCTAACATGTATACATTAAATCAGTTTAGTGGGGAACCAATCTTACCGTCTTTTTTAAATTAAAAATACAGACGCTTTTTAATATTAGATCGGTTAACATTATAACCAATATAATATTTTTTGCATAAACTTGCGAAATCCTTTCTTCTCTCTCGCGCCTCACTGTGCATCCGCTTCCACTGTTCATCTTCTCCATTTTTCTCCACTGTGCATCATCGTGCCTCACACACATTTGCTTTCTTCTTCTTTTGTTGCACCACGAAACCCTCTCCATTTTGCTATACTAGCCTCCACACCACGAACTACCACCTCCGCGCCACGAATCGCCACCACCTCCATGCCACGAACCACCGCTGTTGCCGCACCATGAGCCTCCGATGTCGCCGCACCACGGACCATCGTTGTCACCACACCACGAACCATTGTTCGCCGCACCACGAACCACCGTTTGCCGCACCATGACCCGTCGTTGTGGACAAAAATCCTTGTCTCGCGTGGAAGCTGTCGCACCTTGATGTCGTCGATGTCACTGCACCTCCATTGAAGTTGCTTTAGCTCCTGCCGACGCTACTTGACGTTCTACCTCCATTTTGAAGTTGCTTGAGCTATTGCCGCCGTCGCTTTGTTTGTTTCGTTTTCCGCTGCCGCTCTTACCTCCATTAGAATATTACCATCACTTGCATCGATAAAAGTCAGTTCCTCCAAACTTCATTCATTACATTGAAACTGTTGGCTGCCTTTTTAGGATTTGAATCTTGTTCAATGCATTAAATTGGTTCTTGGAATTTTAGTGCACATAAAACTGGTCAGTTCCTTAAAACAATTTACATTGAAATTCAAAGCATAAGAGTGGATTTTTTGCTTGTGGCTAGTTTTATGAACTTGATCTTTTATCAAGTTCATTCATTTATCTATTTGCAGAAGTAGTTAAGAGTACCAGTTGAGTCACTAAATATAATAAAAGTATATCGTAATTAGAGTCACTAATGAGAGCACCTATTTGCAGAAGCAGTTAAGTCTTTATCACATCAATGATATTTATTTAAACCAACTTCTCATGTCGTGTAGTAATGGATCGAAGTTGGATGAATGCAATTCGAATTAGTGATGTCTATGAGAATGGTGTTGAAGAGTTTCTAAAATTTGCTGAATGACACGGGACTGCCTTGATTGAAAAATATTTTTATCCCTGTGTTAATTGTTTGAACGGGAGACGACAAGAAGTTAAGTTGATACGAGAACATCTTTTATGTGATGGTATCCTAAAGAGTTATACAACGTGGATCTGGCATGGCGAAGTTGTACATCTTCCAACCTTATCACAATACAAAGTTAAGGATGATGATGACGATGAAGATAACATGAAGAAGGGTCCTCATGCAAAAGTGTTATGGTATCTTCCAATCATACCTCGATTTAAGTGTTTATTTGCTAATGTTGATGATGCTAAAAACGTTATGTAGCATGCAAATGGAAGAAAAAGTGAGGGATTGTTACACCATGTAGCTGATTCACCCCAATGGAAGAAAATTGATACCCTCTACCCACAGTTTGGGAGTGATCCAAGAAATTTGAGGCTTGGTCTTGCAACTGATGGAATGAATCCTTATGGTAATTTAAGTAGCAAGCATAGTTCATGGTCGGTTTTGTTGATCATTTATAACTTGCCTTATTGGTTGGTTATGAAGAGAAAATACATTATGTTATCTATGATGATATCTGGACCAAAGCAACCTGTAAATGTTTGTATATATAAGTTGTAATTAAGTTTATTTACTAATTTAGTCTCAAATTGGAAAGGACAAAATTGGATCGTTTTAAAAAATATAGGTACTAATTTGAACCAAAAATTTAAAATAGAGGACTAAATTGAAAACAAGTTTTATCACTGTCACGTGTCATGATTGTAAACTGTCATGTGGCACGACAATAACCTGACACGTGGCAGATTATAATTTTTTAGAAAAAAAAATTAAAAAATTCCACAGCTTGACACGTGTCCTGTACTGACACAATGTTAACTCTAACTTAAAGGAGATGACCAAATTGAACCCTTTTAAATAATTGGGGTACTAAATTGAACCAACCAAAAATATGGGGACCAAATTAAACTAAACCAAAAATTAGGGGACCAAATCAGTAATTATACCATAATTCAATTTGCAAAGCTAATGAAAATTGACTTAAATTCAAATGTATTATAAATATTTCATTATTTTGATTGTTGATTTGTGATGGTAAAACTGTGATTGCATGATCAAATTGATTGATTGATTTTCTATGACTATGAATTCTTGATTGTTTGATCAATTGGCATGATTGTTAATTGTGAGTAGTTGAAATTTGAATGTATATCTTTCTTGATGTGTCCTGTTAGATTTGGTATGAGAATTTAGTTTGGTGAATTTGGTAATACTGACTTAGGTAAATGGTTAACATGTTTTGGTTAAATTTTGAATTTTGAGAAGCATGGAAACTTTAGTTTTGACTATTTGTGGGGATATGTGAGATCTTCGAATTGCGATAATTTGACACTATTTGAGTTAGGAATGTTAAATGAGGATTAACTCAAGAAGTGTCAAATTACTCAATTAGAACTTAGAGAGGAAGATTTCACTGTTGGTATACCACCGGAAGCCGTTGTAGTCCATTGGGAGCCACTTAGACAATGACCACTGACTTGGGGGCGCTAGGCGCCATTTTTTAACTTTCGGGCATGCTCAAATAAGGGGTTGTAGTGTTAAGCACCACTTTTCCAGTGTCGGCGCCACCCTATTTTTCTGGTTTGCGTCATATTGGAAAAAAATGGGATCCCACTTCGTTAACTGTTTGATCAAGCTGAAATTTTGACAACAAGTCTTAGACACATGAATTGTTGCTTTGACTAATGGGATCTTTGATTAGAGGTATGTAGTTAGAAATGTTACTCTCTTATGTTTGTCCTATTTTAGGTTTTCCTTTTGAGAAAAACACTTCTTATTCATGGTTTTGGTTCGACTTGGAGTAAAAGAAGGTATATGATTGTCTATGGAATTGTTGATGGATTAATTGATGAATATGCATGTGTATAATGATGTATGAAACTGTGATGACGATGATGGGTTTGTTAATGGATATGAGCATGTATCAAAATATATAATATATGATGATTGTAATTAATCACGAACATAATAATACTTAGTATGGATAAATACAAATATGGGTGATTTTTGGTATTTTGAATTTGATGTGAAATCATGTTTGTGGATGAAAGTATGAGTTTGATGTAATTCCAATAACCTTGTAGGGAGATTCTATGGTGGCATTCCTTTAGTGTATGCATTGATGCAACAATGAGTATTAAAGGTTTATCCTAATACTCTAATACTTATTCAAAACTCATGTAAAGTAGAATGAGTTATGTGGTGAGAGAGGCAGAAGGTCTTATCATTAAAGGGACTAACCTTGTGTGTATCAACTTAGGTAGAGCAGGTCAAGTTGAGTAGTATTCTTTTTATTACCATAAGCGTAAAAGCCACTAAGAATCATACATCAGTGCCGAGATCTGAATACTTAAGTCTAGAGAGTCTTAAATTGTATGTTTGATTTTTCTATGAATGTTTGAAATACAATACTTTGTGATGAAATCAATTTAATTGTTATATGCTAATTTCTTTTATAAACTATTTTACTCTCTCTTGTGTTTGTTGTTCTTCTTTTACAATAATCACCTTTACTAGTGTGAGTAGGTGAGGAAATATGTGTGGGTTTATCTTAGGAGGAAGATGTTGATGCAACTATATATACATATAGGATCGTGGAAGCTAGGTTTAGCTCCTATCTTTTGAGAGTTTTGAAAGTGGTTGTAGTTATGTGATTAAGTTTTAGTTCCTCTATGTAGGTTGATGTAAAACCTTTTATATGCTAGTACAAATTTTGGATAATCAGTGATGTAAACTTTTATTTAATAGTATTGTCCTATTAAATGGAATGCTGCATGAAATGATCTTATCAAAATCATTTTGATATTTGAATGCGCATAATTTTTTTTACATATATAATAAATTTAATTTAATTTTCTAGTTTCATAAAATTAATTTATCCATTTTAAGATAATATTAAAAAATTATATAATATAACTAATATATATTAAAAACTACAACAGTAATAAAAGACAAATATCAATGTCATTTAAAATCAAATGATCCTTCTATTAATATATATATATATATATATATATATATATATATATATATATATATATATATATGGTTTTATAAAGAACAAATATCTTTAATTATATAATAAGTTGCATTAAAATAATTTATAAATTTAATTAGACATATTTTGATATGTACAATGAGGAACATAGTTTTTATCTGTGTAATATATTGTGAAAAAAGTTATAAAAAAATTAAATTAAAATTACTATAAAATAATATTTTAAATATAAGAATTTAAGTCAAATATCCATAAATTAAATAATAATATTTTAAATATAAGAATTTAAGCCAAATATCTATAAAATTATAGATTAAATTTTATATGACAGTGAAATAAAATAATATATAAAATTAAAATAATTAAAAATGAATAAAATATATAATTTAATAATATTTTAAAATTTTCTTTCTAAATTCATAAAAAATAAAAGATTATACTACAATAATACTAGAAGATAAATATCAAAGTATTTTAAATTAGTCATTCTCTTAATTCAATAAAAAAATCTTATATTCATATTATTTATCCATATATTTTATTTTATATATAATTTTATAAATATGAATAACTTTAATTATATAATAGGTTGTAGTAAAATATTTTATATTTAATTAAATGTATTTTTTAATATGTATAGAATGGGAAAAAGAATTCATATTTATGCAATATATTGTAAAAAAATTAAATTAAAAGTATTATCAAATTATATTTGAATATAGTAATTTAGGTTAAATATTCATATACTAAATGACAATTTTATATACTATAAAAGTAACTTTTAAAGATTTTAGTTTATATGACAGCAGAATAAAATAATATATAAAATTAAAATAGTTAACAAGTAAAATATCCAATTTTATATTTTAAAATTTTCTTTCTAAATTTATAGTCATTAAAAGATAATATTTCTATTATATA
>Ga0214545_1002051_pt1 | contig 38659 bp, 13 predicted proteins | sample CNSS4metaG_FD_160064 | JGI IMG/M metagenome (GOLD analysis project Ga0214545, IMG submission 160064) | Root nodule microbial communities from cowpea collected in UCLA plant growth center, Los Angeles, California, USA - CNSS4 | ecosystem: Host-associated > Plants > Roots > Nodule | place: USA...
TATATATATATATTTTTATATATATATATATATATATATATATATATATATATATATATATATATAAATATATATATATATATAGATATCGAGATTCATGCCATTATGTCTCTGTTTATTCCAGGAACAGAATATGTCACATTTTGAACCATGAAGGTTTTCTAAATATAACATTGGTGTTGGCATGGACAATGGGCTCAAATGTCGAATTGATTAAGAACTGTTAACTTTATGTGCATTTTGTCAATGGTCCAATGCATGATGCAGAGGATGCCGACGGTTGAATAAAACCAACCTCAAACTATTGCACATGTCAGGATATTTTAAGGTGGAGAGTCATGTTTTTTGGAGGTCAACAACACAGTCTATTCCTTCCACCAACAAAAATATGCAACATTAGTTAAAGTTTTGTTCACTGATATTTATGTTGAGATGATTTTGATGGAACAAAATAAAATTATCTTGCAAGTTTTGCTTTTTATGTATATTGAACACAGATTATAGAGTTCTGGATTGATGGAGTGAAAAAAAAAAAAATCCATTCGTGAAGAAGAACACACATGGATCAATTGACTCCGTAACCAACCAAAACAATTCTTCACATGGTCACAGCATGATAGAACCACCCACCCTTTCACACTGGCACTTTTCTTTCATCTTCATTCTTCAACAAAGCTTGAATTAAATTGAAGTTACTGTGATTATTCATCATTGTAAACTTGATACCTTGCGTGCACTTCTCACCCCTCACGCACGCAGGTATGAATCAATATCAATCCACCACACACAGACACAATTCTTTTCTTCTTCTCATAATTTTTTCTTTTGCCTCTTTTGGCTTTCTATTATTAATTTAATAGTTAATTATTTGATGCAGTTCAATCGAGGGCACATATGTCAATGCATGCTCTATATAATTCAACTCCCGTGCTACCTTGTGGGTTGGAGTTTCCACATCCACTTTCCACTTTGACTGTACCCATTCACGCTTGTTCCTCTCTTCTTTGTCCTTCCTCACCCACTCTTTAACCCTTTTCACTCTTCTTCTCTCTCTAATTTCTCAGTTTCTTCATTCAACTCTTCTTTCACTCTCTTATCGCTTCTCTCTATTCTAAGTAAGTTTTTCATTTTATGCATACCCTGTGCTTTTGTTTCCCTTTCCTAGAACAATTGTTTGTTGCCAATTCTTCTGGAATTGTATATATTTTTTCCAGGACAAGGATTATTTTTGGGTTACTTTTCTTTTTCAAGTTTAGTGTTTGTGAATTTTAAGGTTTTTTTTTTCTTAATTCAAAAGGAAAAACTTTAGTTCAATAATGGAAACTTACTGCGTGGATTGAACCGAGTCCCACTTCCGTAGGATTCAGGATTCCTTGGAAGTTTAAAACTTTTTGGTGGTTTGTTTTTACTATGTTGAATCGAGAAATCGGTGAACGGTTTTTGATGTGAAAATTATGTTGTTGCAGGTTTGTGAGCGAGGTTGGGTTGAAGGGGAGACTTTATCTCTGTGTGGGTAAGGACACAACAGCATGCCGTGGTGGCTTAGTCTTTCTGTTGATGTGTTTCGCAAAGGGATTTCGTTGAATCTGTACTGTAAAGTGATTCTGTAATTTTGTGTGGTGCGATCTAAACTCTCCCCATATTCTCTTTGAGCAGTTTTCATGGGATCCAATTTCTTTGTTTTTCTTTCTTGCTACTTCCGTCAGATCAGCTAAACGGTAGCATTAGCAAAATTTTCGAAACAAAAATTAGCCTAAAATTCCCTTTTCATTCCTTTTCTAGGAGTATTTAGTTGTTGGTGTTTGTTTAGTGATTTGGGCATAGTTTATTTGTTTAATCAAATTCGAAACCTGTTGCACTGGGTGGAGTTGATCAGACTAATTGTTGTCAGCAAAAGTGTGGTTCTTGCATTTTGAATTGAAGAGGGTTGGAAAGTAGTTATGGTGTGCCAAGCAGCGAGTCAAACGAGATTTCGGGCATTGAAACATGAAAGTGGAATTGCCGGGAACTCCACCATTATAGTTAGAGTTATAGCATGTTTTCAACCTCTCAGAGAATGCCAGGTATGTGATATCCACCTCTGTGTAATGATGGCCAACATTTTAGTTTTATTTTGCACATGCCATGATCTGCCAAGAAACATGTTAATGACTGTTAACTTATGTGTTTGGCTATTGTTCAGGCTGAATATTTCCGTCATTTGCTCAAACCTGTCACGTAATTTGCCTTGCTCCGTTTGGGTGGGTTAAGCTGGTTCTTTTAGTTTTTTCCTTGTTCGTGAAACAGAGTATCTTTTGTAACAAATAGCTCTCGAGTTGAAATCGTTTTTTCTTCAGGTATGTTTTACATCGTTGTTGTTCATTCATTAAAAATATGTCTTGTATTGTATGTCGTTTAATTGTATTGATTTTTATGGTATATCGTAAATGTTAGGTGATTGTTCTGATAAAATGAAAGAAGATTGTGGAACCTGGATACCAAATCTGCAATTAGGATGGCAATCACCAAATTTGAATCCCCTTGATGTAGGGAAGCTAGGTGGTGTTTCTGCAGCCATGAACCCAGGCGTGAATATGATTTCTGCATATGAGACAATGCCAGCTTTTGCATCCTCTGCACTACAACCTCGTATGCAGTTAGGATGTTCCAGTGATCCGCGTGGTTGGTTTTATTGTTTGCCTCGCTTTCGACAAGAATTTACACCTGCTCCGAGCTTCACTGTTGAGGGAAAAACCCCTGTTGACCATGTGAAAGGTTTTGGGGACAAAATTGCTCCATTTGGCGAGTCTAGCTCGCCACGGAAACAATTTCTTGTCATTGACAAGACTGCTGGTCAAAAAACTGTTGTTTATAGTTCTAGGTTTGGGAGTCCCTGCGAGTGCCTTGCTTCTTGGCATTCAAAACTACATGGTGGTAACAATTGGAGGGGTGATGAACCTTGTTTTAGAAGAAATTTGAATTTGAATCGTATGAGTGAGCCAACTTTGGCTGACAAGGTTCATGAGAATCATGAAACTAGCATTGAAAGCGAGATGCATGAAGACACAGAAGAAATTAATGCATTGCTTTACTCAGACAGTGATGACTATTCTTCCCATGACGATGACGATGATGATGATGATGATGATGAAGTTACAAGCACTGGGCACTCTCCTAGCACAATGACCACTCATGATGACTGCAAAACCTCTAGGGATGAAACTGTGAATGAAGTTGCAAGCTCTGCAAAGAAAACCAAGAAGAGGAAGCTATTGGATGGTTATTGTGAAGACATACAGCTCACTGATACTGCAAGTTCTCAGAATATGAACAAATCTTCGGCCACATGTGATGACTCAGAATCAAGATGTTCGAGTAACAACAATGGTGGATCCTTGTCTAGCAATAAGAAGATGAAAAAGGAGAAGATTCAAGATGTTCTCAGCATTCTGCAGAGCATAATTCCTGGAGGGAAAGATAAAGGCCCGGTTATGCTCCTCGATGATGCAATACGCAGCTTGAAATCATTGAAACAGAAGGCTCAGGCATTCGGACTTGATGCCTTGTAAGTTGGAAAATTCTTTCCCAGACATTTCATTTGTCTATTACTAAGTATAGTACTTTACAGCATTGGTTCTGTTACAACGTATGAAGTTTGAAATACTAAGCATATCTGTCTTGTAAAGACCATTCATGTAGTGAGTGTAATCTACTACAACATTAGGCATCGTGCAAGGAAAGAGGGAAGTGTGTTCAGTGTAGCAAGCGCAATAAAATAAAGGGACTCTGAATCATTAGTCCGTGTCTTAGTCTAAGAGAAAAGTAGCACTCACACCAGAGCATGGTAAGTGAAGCATTTTGCATCATTGAATGAGAAGGGTGGTTATTGGTTGTTCCAAATAAGTCTCCATAAAACAAGTGCATGCCGATATGGGGCCCAAAACCTGCTTCCTCTTTTTGTATCCTTGTCACGATTAATCCTTTGTAGGTTGTAATCAAATGAAGAAAATTTTCAGTGGCAGTGAGAGATGGAGGAAACTGGTTCACAAGTCTCCACATGATAGTTGCAGCAGTGTATGAAACAGATATTTGTTTTGAGTTGTGTTTAGTACATTTATGGGGTTGCATTGTGTGTATCGTAATTGGTGTATACTTGAAGAGGATTGGATCATTCGTGTATCTCTTTCTTGCATGTTATTTATTATGGATGGTGTTACTGTTGTCTTTTTTCTTGTATTTACGTCGCATGCAAGCATTTATGGTATGACAAAGTGTTGTCGGCCTTGTCAACCAAGTAAGGAAGTGGTGAAGAGTTTCTCTTAAAAAATATGGAGAAAAACACATTGGAAATGAATACTTTTTTGCATCATTGTTAGGAAAAAACTTTAAAATATTGCTACTGTTGTTGGTCGTGTAATTATTATTCTTATTTGGATGATTCTTATGGTGATGAGAATTTATGCCCTGCTCCATGGTGATAAAGGGGTAGGGAGGGACCACAGGGTTGAATTATTAGGGAGAAGAGTGCATTCATGTGTGCGTGAGAGAGAGACAGAGGGTTGTGATGAATGAATAGTCATGAGTCATGCATGGGTGAGAAGTATCAAACAAAAGAAAAGAAAGAATCTTGTACAGTGTTTTTGAATCTGGATTTGCTTCGAGCAACATTTTTATTTATTTTTTGTTTGTTTGAGGATTTAAAAGAAAACGTATAAATAAAATTGAAATTAAGCTCTTAATTAAAATTAGTTAGGTACAAGATAGGAATAACTAAAGAAAGCATGAGAAAATTCTTACAGATTAATTTTAAGTCACCGGAAAAATAATTTTATTTTGTATTTACATTTTTATGTTTTAAAAGTTGTTAACGTGAAACTCGTTGAAATGCAATGCACATGTTTTTTTTTTCCTTTCTTTGTTTTGGATGACAGATTCTAAGTTTTTGTTTTGGTGCATTGTTTGGGGGTGTCCCTGGTCAATAATTAATTTATAACTTGACACGTGTGCACTGGAAATTTCCAAATGGACTGCATGGTTTTTGAGTTTGAAAGGATGAATTGATTTTCTCGTGCTAGTAATATATTTCAAGAACAAGGAAAGGCTTAATAGGTTTTCTCTGGCGTTAATATTTGTGAGGTAAAGTTAATGTAATCATTGAAAAAAATTTTATCATCAATTTTATTTAAAAAGTTTTCGTTACGTAATTGATGTTAATCTTATTTGAAAGGTGTTAATATCAATCTAAATTGTGTATCAATCCAAATTCTCTTTTCTCTTTAACCCTTCTACGACGACCCAATCCCGTCTTGAGTCCTGCTCCTCCTCACACGCCTTTAATCACCACAAACTCTCACCTCCTCCTTTCACTTCAACCTCACGACGTTGAACTTCACTTTGATTAAATCACCATTACAATTCTCGCCACCATAACCCTAATGACAGCCATAGCCATCCACCTCTTCCTCCTCTCCCAGGCCCTACACACGAAACCAGTGAATTTTAAATCTAACTCAATATTATAAATCACTTATATATTTTAAAATGACTTTATCTTTGGTCGATGTGAGATTTCCAACACATCTCACGTAATAAGGTATATATATCTCGAACGTGAAACTTAATATTAATAGATAGTCTAACAACAGCTTCATAACAGATGGAACAATATGCCTTACAAACCTCGTTAGGATAAATTCTAAGAATCATGTGGTACCATATTAAGAATTGAATTTTAAGTCTGATTCAACCTTACAAAATCAGCTTGTAAAATTATAAGATGAAGTTTGCACCCATACTCTAAATATGTGTCAACCCCTACCTTCTTTCCTTCTCCAACCTACTGAACCAATCGCAATGCACCCAAACCCCTGCTCGACCTGTACCATCATCCTCACACGCTCAAAAGGTTTCGTTCTGACCTCATATTACGATTTCCATGCCCCCACTAAGGGCACCCATTCCTCTAACGGCGATGTGGTTGTGGCATAAAAAGTTATGAGTTTGATAAGGAAAAAAAAAAGGAGGATTTGAAGTGATACATGATATTTTTAAATGATGTTAACATTAATTTTAACAGAAGGAACTATCTCAATTTTTTTTTTAAAATAAAATGAGACTGAATATAAGACAAGAAAAAAAAAATCAAATTAAATTAAACCCATAAATATTGAAAAGAAAAACCTTTTACTGGGAAGAGTGAAGATTAGGTGGATAGGAAGGCACATGTTGGTGATAGAAAAGCGCGGGAATGGAAAATGCATGGATTTTGATTTGCGGACAGAACAAGAAAATACTTTTTGTTAAAAGACATTGTTGGTCTGAATACTTTGATCCATCACATTTGAAGAGAAGAAGGCGTGCTTCACATTCTATGTAAAGTCTCCATTGGATGGTTAGTGGGAAGGGAATCGAATAAAACTCTAAAAAGATAATGAAAGGGAATGTACAATACACCATTCTCATCACTTATCACACATTTATATTCTCTCTTTCTTTCTATTTATTATGAAAATCATCTTCCCTCCTTCAAACATACTTTTATTCCTTCACTACTTTATCATCACACATCAGGGTTTTCTGGCCTTGATTTGTTTTATAATAATTGTCTAATTTGTCTTTCAACAATATAAGAATGTTTGAATTCTGTCATAGACTATAAATAAAGTCAATTTATAACATATAATTTATTTTTTGAATTATTTGATAGTTGTGATAAATATAAAATAATGCTTTGATAGAAAAAATTCTTAAATTATAGTTTTACCTATGATTAAAATTAATATAAAATAAAATATAATTATTATTATTAGTTTAGTATTATTAGTTTTAAAATTATTATTATTAAGAATATAATTAATAATAATATTATTATTATTATTACTTAGTAAAAACATAATTTTTAAGTTGGATTTTAAAAAAATCGAACTGTATTTGGCTAAATATATATTGTTAAAATGTCTTTTTCTCCTGTTTCTTAATTCATGTAATGATGAGAGTATTTTATTCTTTTTCAAATTATTATGCACAAATCAACTCTAATCTTAAAGCAGATAAGGTTTATCCATCCTTTAAACAATAAATTCATAGAAGAAAAACACTCACAAGTGTCAAAATCTAATCTTGTATCAAATTAAGAGACTTATAAGAATATTTTGACAAACATGTGTGCTTTATGTTTATAAGCTATAATGTATAGACTTTCACACACACATATATGACACAACTAAAAAAAAAAAAAAAATCATAGCACACCAATCAAAATAAAATATATTATAAAAATATGATTAAAAATATTACATATGAAACCACCAAAAATGAAGTATTGTCTTCCCAATCTAACCACCAAAAAATATCTCAGATGGAGTATTGTCGGCCAAAGATATGTTCTTGTCGTCAAACTTAAAAATAAACAAAAAAACAACTATGTCGACAATCCGAGCATCCAAAAACTCAACTTCCCATCAATAATTACTTATATTTTTATAATATATCATTAAAATAAATAAAATAATATAACTAATTTATATTTATCCTTCTTCATATTTTGTTTTGTTTATTTAATTTGATTATATTATTCATTTAAATAAAACGCAATATTATCATAACTTTGTTGCCAATTTTTTATATTTAAAAGTTTTTGTAAAATATAACAATTAATCTTGTCATCTCTTCCATCATATTTATCTTAATTTCAATTATTAACGTATGTCAAATATAATTAGACAAAAAAACAAATATTTGAGTTATTGAATAAGTTCTACATTAATTCTTTAGCCCCCTCAACAATTATCTGCTGGGAATTAAATTCATGACCATGACTTTGATATCAATTATTAGATCGAGTGTTGATTATTTGGTAAAAAATTATAACTATTAGTCAATGTGTAATTCAAATGTCATGTTTCGATTGTGACTTGGTACATCCGACTTCTGTCACAATACAAATTGATTTTCACCACAATATTAGATTGAACTAGTGAGAATGTAGAAATAAACATTAATATGGATAAAAAGTTAATCAATGGTGGACGTTACTACTCTTGTTATATCAAATACATATAATATTAAACATTAAACCTGCACAACAACATCCAAAAATTCACGTAAAAAAAGAAGAAAGATATTTTACTTTGAAAGATGTTATATTATATGTATTATTGTATTTTGTAAAATGTCAATATATTTTAGATGATATATATTACGTTACATTTTTATAACAGTTTTGGAATATTATACTATGATTCCCATTTTTTAACTCTCATTATTTATTTTCTGACGTGATTTAGTGTGAGTCATTAATTCTTTTAAAACAAAAGATAATGATATATTAATCATTGGTCCATACTAAATCACATCAAGGAGTAAGATAGTGATACATTAATCATTGGTTCATACTTCATGCTAAGCCATGTTAAGGAATAAAAAATAAGATTCAAATAATGAGAGTCACAATATCGATATCCAAAAGTTATATAATAAATGGGATCATTCCAATGGATTCAAAAAATTAATTAAACCTAATATTATTTTTGTCGAAAGATTTCTTAGTTTTGGTGATCTTCTACTCAAACTTAATCTACATAATGCTGGGTGATCATGGTAACATAATTAAGGGTCATTGCTTCCTGCACCCTATGTTTTGTTCCTGCATCCCATAATTTCTGAAATACCAAAAATAGCCCTAATAAAATGAAGTGTGATCTGGTTTGTTTGTGTAGTAGTACCGGTTGGTGGTGGTGGGAGGTGTATGTTTGTGTGGTTTGTGTTGCATTCTTTTTGTTAATTGTTTTCTGTTTCTCTATTTAAGTTTTGGTCGTGCAATTCCTGAAATCCTTCAGAGTATATCATTTGTAAAGAAAAACTGTTATATTTTAGTATCTTGAATTATAAAATTAAAATACAAATTTATATTTTAGTTTGTAAAATTTAGAATGCATTTAAAAAATATATTTTGATTTTTATAATTTAGAATGTAATTTCGAACACCCATTCCGGAACCACCATACCCAATGGCACATCTGAAAAAGAAAAATTCAACACTAGACTTTTCAATCGATCCAACATGATGCAACTTCCATGCAAGAACAAAAAACCAACAAATGAGTCTTCAAAAGCTTTTGACACACTGCTGATGGAGGTGAGGTGAAGGAGGGTGAAAGAGTGAGTCACAGTGACAATGGCGCAAGTGCAGAGGAATGAGAACGGAGTGCAGATGGAGAAATTTTAGGTTTTTATTAAATTTTTGCATAAGGGTAAAACAATAATTTCGGGGAACCTATGGGGTAACCGAAAGAAAACAAGGTGCAAGAAGTAATGATTTTGATTGAGATTCATGTTATTCTCTCATTCTCTAATTTTTTAGGCCATTGCTTTTTGAATCCTATTAATTTATGCCTACACCCCCCTCTATTTTGGAATTTCAATCTTGCCTAGGTCAGATCTATTTGATGTTAATGGTTCCTGGGAATTTGTTGTAACATATAAAAATTTAAAAACTTCATTAAACTTTTTTAAAAATATAAAAATTACATTAAAAATCATAATATTAAAACAAAAAATACTATTAAACTTTATTAAAATCATCCTAATATTCTATAGGCCTAAAACAGATCACAAACTTATTTTCAAATTCACGCTAGAGCTAAAAGTTTTTATTCATCACTTTAGTTCTATTATATTAAAAGTTCTATTACCATCTTTTTTCCTCGAAACATGTATTTTTATTAACAGCCAAATATATCTGATAAAATATTAATTAGAAGGTGGTTTTTATAAAATTTTGTATTATAATATACGGTACAAAAATGTCTTAAAGTAATAAAACTTAAAAAGAAAATAAATAAAAAATATCAATAAATAAAGCTTGAAATATTTAACTAGAGTACACCATATTGTATTCATTTATCATACATTCTGTAGCTGATCTAGTTCTACCAAGTGTAAGTCAAAATAAAACTGAAATTACTTTTTTTTTTCTTGATATTTATAATTTTATGTTAGAGATTTTACATTTTTGTGTAATTTTTTATTTTTTTATTTTTTAATAATTTTAAAATTAAAATAATTATTTTATGAAATTTACTTTTTGATGTACTTTTTTTAAAGATTAATATCTTTAATTTAATTTCTTTTTAAATTTAAATAATGTATAATAAAATCATAAAAATAATTTTTATTTACTTTATAATAATAATAATAATATTTTTTTATCATAAAAAAATAACATTAACGTATGCATCTTTACCTGTACCAATAATTTTAATTGTTATAATTTTAAATATGAAGATTTTGTTAAATAAAAAATATATATCTGAAAATTAAATTCTCGAACAAAGGAAAATGTCACTGAGTTTTAATTTCCGACCGATTTACGTTAAAGTGCGGAAGGTGCGCATTGGCTATGTAAGAAGTACGGTTCCAGCAAATTCAGAACACAATAGGAGCCAATCATCCCTCGCCACCAACACGATGAAGGGTGCTTACATATCACGCAACACTTCACTCTTTCATCTACCCAAACAAACCTCGTTCTCCTCCTATTTTTTCTATTTTATAATTTAATAAATAAAAAAATTACCATTATTTATTTATTTATGCTGACACTGTTGATACACTTTCTTTTCATTCGAGACCTGTAGTATAAATAATATATCAATAAATATATATATATGAAATAAAAAGAAACCTGAAAGAGAAGAGAAAAGAAGTGTTTGGAAGGATTGTGAGTGTAACCGCATGAGCTCCAATTGATGACATTCACGCCACGGCCGTGGAGTGACCCAGTGAGGGACTAATTTATTGCTCTGACTTTCTCTCACCGCAGCCAAACACCGCCTTATGCCATGGATTCCGTCCCGTTCCGCGATGGCAACATTCACGCGATTCTTGACTCTCGATATCTCAACTCGCCACTGGTATTCTTCTTCCTCTTCTCTCTTCCTCGAATCCAAACCATCTTCATACTACGGGATTAAGAATCTTGCCAATTCGATTCTCAATCTCGTGCATGGCGATTTTTTTCAATGGAAGCCGTGCTTCTGATTTTCGTTCCGTGTCTTGCGATTTTTGACCTGTGAATGTTCCTCTTGTTCTCTTTAGGATGTTAATCACACTTTGCAGACTCATTCCTCTCTCATCCGGAGGCTTTCTCAAGAGAGAGAGTTAGAGGTTGGTAACGTACCTTATTTTACTCCAGCATCGTTGTACTCTCTGTCATATGTGTGCATGGAATCAGAGAATTGGAATAGCGTCCCTATGAACATTCTCTCAAAATGTTATTCGATCATGTGCATGAATGATTTTGTGTGTGTTTTTGTTGGCACTTTAAGTAAGTAATGGGAAATTGGGTGTTTCTATCTTCTTCATATTGATTTCTTGTTTTACCTCGAAACCTGCGTTTAGGTTTAGGCTATTCGAGCATTTTTGCATTTTTATATTACGCATGTTTACAGTTTACAGAATATTGAATATTTGAAGGGATGCACAAAAAAAAAAAATGTAAATTTTGAAGTGCATCAAGTGATCGTAAAGGTAAAGGCATATAATCCTTTTATACTTATCTTGTCTTTGACAAATCGTTGTACTATATATTTAGTGTTTTTCTGAAAACGGTCTGCAATTGTGATCTTAGATGCAACATCTAGCCTTTTGGACCACCACAACCGCAGCACAATCACAATTTTTGCTACATACGATACACTTGTTAACAATATCCCGATTTAAAACCTTTATTATACACCCTATTTTTGTTTGTTGATCTCACTGTGTATCGATTTGCTCTTGGTCTGAATAGGGCCACCTTGGCTGTGTCAATGCGGTGGCTTGGAATTCGAAAGGTACATTGTTGATATCCGGATCAGATGATACTCGGGTAAGCTCCTTATTTTTAATGTCATTTGTACTGCAGTCTCATCTACACATATTAGATTGTAGCTATAAGATTTAACAAAATGAGAACTACAATTAATTTTCTTTGTCCATGATTAAATTGGCCTATTACTCCCCTTTTGCACTCTACATCTGCTAAAGACTTTGGCATCACTTTAACATATTATGCTTGCATCTAGTTCTCTCACTGTTGTTTGTGATTTATTTTCAAACAAAATAGGGAATGATAAAAAAAAAGCATGGAACTACTTAGAATGATTCTTTGATTGTTTTGTCTGATATAATTTAGTTTTATAATTGAGTCGTGAGTAGTTTGATAAGTTCAGTCATAACTGTCGAAAGATAGCAAACAGACTGATAGAGTCATAGAGAAAATTATTAGTCTTTTTGTTTTATAACTTCCTCTTGGTTTTCTCCAGCAGTAGAAGGCAATTAATTGCTTCTAAAATTTTGCTGATCAATATTTAGCCCTTCTGTTTTTGGTTTATAACTTCCTCCTGATCTTCTCTAGCAGTAGAAGGCAACTAATTCTTTACCTGAAATTTTGCAGATCAATATTTAGACTTTCTGTTTTTGGTTTATAACTTCCTAATGGTCTTTCCAGCAGCACAAGGCAATTAATTGTTTCCCTGAAATTTTGCAGATCAATATTTGGAGCTATTCTGGCCGAAAACTTCTACATTCAATTGACACAGGACATACAGCAAATATATTCTGTACTAAGTTTATACCAGAAACTTCTGATGAGCTTGTAGCCTCTGGAGCTGGAGATGCTGAAGTAGTATTGTGATACTCGAATATTTTTAATGGGTAATGCAGTTTAATTCTCTAATTTCATTTTTTTTTTGCCAGGTCCGGTTATTTAACTTGTCTCGCTTAAGTGGGAGTGGATCTAGCGACAATTCAATCATTGCTCCATCTGCACTTTACCAATGCCATGCTCGAAGAGTCAAGAAATTGGCTGTAAGTTATGTGGTCTAAGAATTTGCTAAGTTAGCATAGTTTGAATAGCATTAGATCAATGATGTTAAAGGAAATAAAACAAATGCTGTGTAGGAATGCCTAATTAAAGCTGGATACTGTTAGTTTTCACGTCTTTCTTATTCCTTTTTGCAGGTTGAAAATGGCAACCCTAATGTAGTATGGAGTGCTAGTGAAGATGGGACCTTGAGACAACATGATTTTCGGGAAGGTACCTCTTGTCCTCCAGCTGGGTCTTCACACCAAGAGTGTCGAAATATTCTTGTAAGTGTTTAACTCAGTTGTATTCATACTTATGATTTTGAATGAATTTGAACCTTATCTGACATGAACATCTGAGCAGAATTGTAAATTTAAAATTTACAGCTCTTCCGTGCATATATGTGATCTGGGAAAACTGAATATCCTCCATTTCTGTAATATTTGATTTTGCCAAATTACCAATTGGTTTGCTTAGAATAATTCATCTGCTAGCCAGAACATCTGAATCAACATGTAGCATTTATGTTGGTCTCATCAGTGAGCTGATTCTTTTTCATTAAAATGAAAACTTCCCATTATAGTCTTTTCACCAAGGTAGGTTGCAGGAGTATATTGTTACCTGCAATAATGTTGAATGTAACTATGCGATTAAATTTCCATGTTATTTTCTTCAATACCAAAATGTTTTTTTTTATATTATTTATTATGCATTTTACACTAATGCAAAGTTGCTCTTGGATGGAAAAGAGGGATCAAACTTTTAATTTGATTGTAGCAGTAGTCAAGATTCAACTCACTCTGACACTTTCTCCTGTTTTTTCAAACTGTCACGCGTTATTATGGTAGCTAATTTACATCCTAAACTATAAGTGCACATGGAAAACCTATATGACTGAGGCATCTCAAAGGAATTTTTAATTCTATGGTTGAGTTTTTTGTTGCATCCTCCTTGATCTCATGATGCTATCATTATTGCCTTTTCTGAAAACATTTGGAAATTAAATGGCTCTAGTAATAGTTAGTATGTTTACAATCTTTCTAGAGTGTAGTTTTTGTATTTTTGTACTGCAAGTTAGTCGGGGAGTTGGTTAACTATGTTCATTGTTTTCAAAGGATGGAATCCTTGTTTTTTTCCTCATTAACTGATTTTCATGTTTAATGTCAGCTTGACTTACGAAGTGGTTCTAAAAGATCACTTGCTGATCCTCCTAAACAAGTCCTTTCTTTAAAGTCTTGTGATATTAGTTCAACTAGGCCGCATTTGCTCCTTGTTGGTGGGAGGTAAATATTTCTGGTAATTAATTGTGTTTAATTAATTCATCCTTTATATTTCAAAACTGATTTTAGACTTTCAATATCTTGCAGTGATGCCTTTGCACGCTTATATGATAGAAGGATGTTGCCACCTCTAAGCTCATGTCGAAAAAGAATGTCTCCTCCTCCTTGTGTTAATTATTTTTGTCCAATGCATCTTTCGGATCGTGTGAGTCCTTGGCTATACATATATGTGATTATCAATTCTTTAAGTTATTATATTGCTGTTGAAGAAAGGAATGACACATTCGTATGATAGAATCCTCTAATGTGTATAAGCACAACCAAAGAACATATATATATATATATATATATATATATATATATATATATATATATATATATATGTGTGTGTGTGTGTGTGTGTGTGTGTGTGTGTGTGTATGTGTGTGTGTGTATTTATATGCACGTGTGTGTGTATGTATATGCATGTGTGTACGTATGCACTGTTTTAAAATCCAATCAATTCAATCAAGATCTTTTTCCTCTCATATAGCTAACCCTTTTCAAGTGCATCCATGAGTTTACATAAACTTTGACTTTGACAACTTTACATGTTTCATTAATGTTGAAGGCAATGTAATTTACCACTACATTGGGAATTCTATTTCATCCTAGAGGGCTAAGTGGGATTGCTACTGTGTTGAATTCCACCTACTTACCCTTCGGGTATCCTCATCAAACAACAGTATTTTTACAGACCAACATCCACTGTTGGGTTGAGCATATTTGTGTCGCAGGGAAATATTAATGTCTCACATGAGGGAAATGACAGCTGTGACTATGGTGGCGGCAGTTTTTTCTTGGGATATTGGTGATGTTAATTTTAAACGTGTTTTTTGGTACAGAACTTAAGATACAAAGGAGTCTACACATTAAAAAATGCTCGGGTTGCTAATATCATTAGTATTTCCTATCTCTATTCTCCAAATTGCCTAAACCAAAATAAAGTTTGTAATGTTATTTTTTCATTCTTCACGCTAATGCCCTTAGTGCTTTAGGTTTTATTGAATTTCTCATTTTCCCCCTTGGTATATGGTGTGTTTTGGACATGTAAGTCTTTATAACACTTCAAGCCAAATGTTTTTTCTCTCAATTTGTATCTGTTTTACAGGGACATCCAAGCTTACACTTAACTCATGTTACATTCAGTCCTGATGGACATGAGGTTCTCCTCAGCTATAGTGGAGAGCATGCTTACCTGATGAATGTAAATCATGGTAAAGTGTATCGCATTGAACCTTGATTCTTCATTTTTGTTTATCTATTTTTCACAAGTAGTATAAGAATATGTTTTTTTTTTCTTCAACTTGAAATATGGGTAAATTATAGAAGTCTTTCATTTCCTGACAGTTACTTGTCGTTTTATTTGGTTACGCTATACTTGTTTTAGTTGTAACCTTTAAGTCACATTATCAAAAACATAAGTGTAATGTGTTGTTTTATGAACTCTTGGTTAGAAGATGTTGAGACTTTAAATAATGGAATGAAGCTTGAATAGTGAATTTCCTTTATTTTATTTTTTGTATTTTTTCTTTTGTTTTGAAGAGGCCATTGATACTGCGTTTCACTTTGATATTTCCATGATGTGTGGTACACGCTAATTCTGCATAGCTTTTACTCTTTGTTTAGCTTTTTCAACTGGAACTCACAGTACATCTTTTGAAGACCTTAGCAGAAGTTCCAATTTATTAAATAAGTATTTATTTCATTTGCTGACAGGTTTTCTCTGATAATATGTCAGTTAATTTCTAAGTTTCGATTATGGTGTGGATTTGGATATTCTCAACTATCTATGACTGTGTTACTGCAGTAACTTCCATTCTGTTATGTTACGGTTTCTATGTTTATGTAGATTTTAAAGTTGAGATAGTACTTAATATTTTTTTTTTGTGCAGCTGGAGTGAATGAGATGCAATATACTTCAGGTGACGTATCAAAGATGATGACTTACTCTCCGATAGTTAATGGGATAGAGTTGCAGTCTTGTGTGTCTAATGTCTTCCCAAATGGGTTTCCTATTAAAAAGAACATTGCTGCAAAGGTACAGAGTTTTTACTTTTTTGGGGGGATGTAAGAGATGTCACTTTAGCTTTTTCATAATATTTTTCTTGACTAATTGGGTTTTACAGCTTGACAAGTGCAGGAAACTGATAAAATATGCTAAGAAATCATTGGACAATGGGACACCCTATTATGGAATTGAGGCATGTAATGAGGTTTTGAATGGCTATAGCCATATCATTGGGTCTGCGCTTAAACATGAATGCTTGTGCACTCGTGCTGCACTATTGATCAAGGTTATTATTATTATTATTATTATTATTATGGGTCTCAGCATTTTGTTCTCCATTCAGTTTAGTTTTTTTTTCTTTTTATCTTTTTTGCTGGACTTGACATGTTTTTAATTTTCCGCTCTTTATCCAGAGGGACTGGAAAAACGATGCTCATATGGCTATAAGAGACTGCTATGCTGCTAGAAAAATCGATAATTCCTCCTATAAAGCACTGTTCTACATGTCAGAAGCACTGTCACAGGTAATTCCTCCTATAAAATGACAGAAGACTCACAGAAGAGTGATATTCAAGTTGGAAACATCTAAAATTGATATTAATATGGAATCCTCACATAAATTGTATTTATAAATAGGAAAATACAAAGAGAACTTAAGTCCGGTATATTTAAAATTAACACATAATATTGTAACAAACAATATATAATGATATCTTAACAATACATAACATTCCCCCTTCAAGCCGGTGCATATAAATTGTATGTATGAAACTTTTATAAATATAATCAACTCTAAGTCCTTGTAAAGACTAAGTATCATCATAATCCAATCCAAAAGCCATGACTATAAATAAGTGAACAAAAGCCATCTTTGTCAATGGAGAAAAATAATCAATTCAAAAATTTGTGTTTAACCTTTGGCCACAATGCGAGCTTTGAGATGATCAATAGTACCATCAAGAACAACTTTGATGGGTAAAACCAACCTACAACCCACAACACATTTTCCACATGTTGCTGGCGAGATCCTCCACCTTTTGGTGGCCTCGGTGGCTTTCTTGCCCCTTTTGCCGAGAGTGTCTTTCATGGAAATCTAAAGTGGCTGCTAAAATAATATAAGCATTCAAAGAGTGTTCTTGTGTGAAGTAAAATCAGAAAATGAGATAAGATGCACTGAGCCAAAAATGTTGATGAACCTCGCCATGGGTTAACATTGTTGGAGTTGTTTCAACAAGATGTCCATTCTTGCACTTAGTCATCACATGTTGTTGAGGTGTATAAGCACATGAGGTTTGATGAAGAATGTCATGAGAAGCCATACAATTTTGAAGAGTGAGAAAGATACTCATGGGCATTATCACTGTGCAAGTTTGGACAGAAATTTCAAGTTGATTTTTAATTTCATTTTGAAATGTTTGAAATATAGAAAACAACTCAAAACAATTTTTAATTAAAAAAACAAAGTACATCTTGAATAATTATTTATAAAAGTGACAAAATACTCAAAGTCCAAATTTGTCTTAACACGATTTGGTCTTCAATTGTCAGAATGAAGAACTACAACTGTGTTTCCTTAATTAACATGACACAAGATTTTAATACAATCTGACATTTTGATCCAATACAATCTGATTCAACCCGATCCATCTAATACAAGATTCAACCCAATACAATCATTAACAGTATTTTCATGGATGCATATCTAAACATACAAATTTGTAAAAATTTAAAATAAATTTTTAAACATATATTGTAATAAAATTTTCAATAAATAAATTTTGATAGACAAATTCAGTTTTTTTTTAAGCTTTTAGGGAAAGTACATTTAAGATAGACTTAATTGTGAAAAAATTGATTGGATTAATTTTAATCTGTTTTGTATTGATAGGATATTCATTGGATTCTGATAAATAATAGGTGGATCATTATCCACCCATAAAATTAAATGGATGGATTTGATCCAATGTATGAAAGGGATGGATTTACTGTGGATAAACCACATGGATGATTGAAAAATGAATTGTTTTACCAACCCTATAGAAACCCAGAAGGAAACAAAGAGAAACCAAAGAGTATCAAATTTAGATATGTTTATTTGTGATATCTTCAATTGAAGTTATAGGAGGTATCAAGCCCAACTAGATAAAATTTAAGGGAATATTTGTGCAGGATTTAAAAGTTTTGATTAAAAGAAAATTGAGATTGAAGGAATGTTTGACAAAACAGTTACTGTAGGTGTGATTTTATGTTTTGACTTTTGGCTGGGGGGACTTATGTAGGGGTCCTTTTGACTTGATACCATTTGTTTGTCATGTATACCCTGTTATAGTAGAACCTGCCTTAGTTTTAAAACCCACTATACTATGTTATTTCGTTGCAGTTGGGTAGACATGAAGATGCTTTGGATTTTGCTGAAGCTTCCCAGTCACTGGCCCCACACAAATCTGAAGTTGCAGAGAGAGTGGAGAATGTGAAGAAGGATATTGCTTTAGGTATCTTAGTGAAATTTTTGGATTACCCGTGTTGCCTAAAGAACTTTGTGACCCATTGAGGTCCCGAAACATGATTTATATTTTTCTTATGTTGACAAAAGATATTAGAGAGTATTTAACATATACTTTATTTCATAACTGCCTAAAATTGGATACAGAAAAATTCTATTTTCCAAATATGCCTCTTATTAATTGGAAATTATGTACTATTTTTTTACCATCTTATGTTGGATCAAACTGGTTTATTTAACAGCTGAAGCTGAAAAAAATAACAAGGCCAATGATGGTGCATCAAGGTCTGACATTCGAGGTGGAAGAATATTATCGTTAAGTGACATACTCTATCGCCCCGAGGCTAACAGTGATGTTCCACAAGATGGTCCTAGATCAGACAGGGATGATTCTGATTACGATGAGGAATTGGAGTTGGACTTTGAAACATCAATGTCTGGTGACGAGGCACAAGACCTTGATTCAAATATTCTTCATGGAAGTTTAAATGTTAGAATTCACCGGAGAGGTGACTCTAGAGACAATGCAGGTGCTAGTGCCCCAAGCGATTCACCTTCATCTTCGTCACAAAGCAGTAGAGCATGTTATTTGGTATATATTTCTACCTTTAAATTTAATTATTTTTGGTGGTTTTTCATCATTGTGATCCAAAAATTCTTTCTCTAAATTTTATTTCGTGGGTTTTTGTAATGACTTTTGGAGTGGTAAATTTTGCCCAATTCATAGGACCTAGCCCTAGCTGACAGGTCGAAATCGAAAAAGCTCGAGTGGCCAAAATAGCAACAAAAGCTCCATGAGTCGGTCTATGTGAGTCGATCTTTGGTCAAGACAGGCAGGTTGGGTCGGGACCAAATCAAAATAGATTGGGTACTGGTCAGGTTGTGTCTAGGTCAAACCAAGTTTGGTAGAGTTTGAGTCGAGTTATATACATCTCATGCTAAGTGATTTGGCCCAGGCTGTAGTCGACCCAAGTTAGTTGGGCTGAAAAATCAAGTTGAGTTGGTCCAGGTTACACGGCCCAGGCCAAAGGTTAAGCTGAAGGTTGAGTCGAGTCAGCTGGGCCAACAAAATGAGTTGAGTTTTCCCAGGTTGAGCCGGCACGAGCTAAAGGTCGAGGCGACTCGGCCTGGTTGAGCTCAACCCAAGTTGGTTCGGTCAACTTGAGTCGGTCTGAGCTAACTTGTGTTGACCTTGATTCGACTCGACCTTCGATTTGAGCAAAAGGTTTGGTATTTAGGATTAAACACACTTTGGTCGTGATCTTAACCCACTTTAAGAGGGGCCTTTGGGGGCTTATTTAGGAGTGGGTTGGGGCTGACCCGTAGGCCATGGGTCAAATTGACTCCTCTAAATGACTTCATTTGATTTTATTTTCCTTCCTCTCTATTGGTTCAAATCTACAATCCAAGAATGTAATGGTTAGTCTTATGTGGAAAGAGTGCAACAACATTTGATGTGTTTTGTTTTTTTTTTTATGTTAGGTTTTATTTGTAAGCCCTTTTCATTGCTTATCATCAGTACCTTCAATGTTTCGGTATGCAACCTAATGAGCTCATATTAAGTTACTTATATATTTTTGATAATTTCTTTTTTCTATTGTTAATATTGCAGCCTGAACCAGCTGTTGATATGAAACAGAGATTTATTGGCCATTGCAATATTGGGACGGACATAAAACAGGCCAATTTTCTTGGTCAAAGAGGTCTGATATTACTTTCGTATGTGGATTTAGTAATTAGAATTGGTTGTGCACAGCGAGTCCTCATATGCTGACCAAATATAAAATATATTTTTTCTTCCATTCTCTTTTGGTTGCTTTATATTGTTTGCACACGAGAAATGTATATACTAAAACCAGTTAGCTTTAATAATTTTAATCAGTTGCTGAAATGGGAAGATAAAAAATCTGTGTGTGGATGCAGTGGAAAACGTACAGAATCCATAAATATCCTTACTACAAGTACTGGTCCTACAGATGTTAAAGCATAAGCCACAAGGGAAAATATACTACGTCGTATTTTTTTGGCATATGGGCGTTTTCCTTTTTTTTTTTTATAATTTTCTTATCGAACTTCTTACTTTGATTAACAAGAACTGACAACACCTTCCGCACTTTATTTTATTGTTAAGGGCACGTGCCTAACATAAGTGGTGAGTTTTGAGTTGATAGTTGGGCTGGCATAGTCGAAAATTTGTTCAAGATCCGTCTCACATGTTTATTTGTAGGAGAATATGTTGCCAGTGGAAGTGATGATGGCAGATGGTTTATTTGGGAAAAGCGTACTGGTAGACTCATAAAAATTCTAAATGGTGATGGATCTGGTAAACTCTGCTTTCCTTAAGATTTTCAGGTTTTATTAGTCTTCTCTTGTTTGGCTTTCTGTAAATTTGTTTTCCTCTTGTTGCTACAGTTGTAAATTGTATACAATGCCATCCATTTGATTTTGTTGTCGCAACCAGTGGGATTGATAGCACAATAAAGGTGAGAATGATGACTATATGATGCATAGTATTTCTCGAATGGAATAAAAACTTAAATCTCTGAAGCTTTCTGGGGGTACATTATTCTAGATATGGACTCCAAGTGCCCCTGTTCCATCTTCTGTAGCTGGTGGTTCGGCTGGACCAGAAACTGGCGATGTGTTGTCTGCTATGGAAAGCAATCAACAAAAGTTATCCCGTAGCCGTAATTCTATATTGTAAGAATTTCAGACCTCATTTTTTTGTAAATTGAAAATGAAATTAGCCTATCTAGAAATTAATTGATGGCAGTAATGAGCATGACTTGTATTTTAGTCTGTCATTCTTCTTTTGATTTTCGGAGCCTTTTTTGAAATACTTACTGAGATGTCCCTTTTTTCTATATTCACTGAACTAGTTTAATGTTTCTCTCTCAATGTTGTGGGTCATTACTCATCACCTCCACCTTTAGAGATCACTAATTTGATAAGAGTTTCATTTAAACCGAACATTATGAAATAGGCAGGCTGCACGTCTCATCTTTTTGACAGTGCGCCCAGGTGGTCGGGAGGGTTTGATTTAATGTCTGTCATTATTCTTGGATTTGTAGATCCATTGTTAGTTTTTATTTGTGTTATGTTTAACTATATTGGCTTTCAGAAGGAATCAACTATTTAGATATTTTTTCGGTTAAGTGATTTTGTTCTCTGCAGACCCTTTGAGCTTTTGGAACCATTTAGAATGCACGACTTTCCTGAGGGTTCGTTACGCTTGCGTCCATTTGAATGTGCTCAAAGCTAAACGTTTGCTAATTTTCGTTTGCTGGTAAATCCTACTCTATTCACTTCTCTTGCACCTAAGATAATATTCAGATCCCTTACAAGTCTCTCTGTCTAGATAAACTTTAAATAAATACTTCGATCTCTGAATAAAAAAGCCTCAGTTTTTGGTATTAGTGATGTTTCAAAATCAATCTATTGAGACCTATTGGTTGTGTGCTTTTGAATGATTCAGTTGGCTAACTTAATGGTTCAATCAAGAACAAACCAAACAACAGAATAAGATACCAAAATCTACAATTTTCTGTACGATGTGATCTTGAAGTTTAATTTCTGGGATATTGCCAACTCAACTATAATATCTTTGTTTTAAAAAAAATGGTAGTGCTATTGCATTACAATGTTTTATGTGGTTCTGTGGTGTTCATTCTTCGCACCATTGTTCCCAGCAGACAGAGACAACATGAATCATATTTGTTAAACTTTTATTTCATATGCCTTTGTATCGCATGTTAAATTTCTTTCTTTGGTCCTCAAACTCCAGAATTTTTTAAATTAAGCAGTTTTTAGAAACTTAGAATGAGCTTTCTGTGTTTCACCTCTAGCCAATCTCATTTGAAGGTGTTGTTCAGAGATCACGTTTACTTTTTCCTTTATGAATTGTCCAAATGTCGAATTTTTGTCCTTTCTGGGACAAATTTCTGTGTATTGGGGCCTGCTATGGAGCCATCGAGCTCGTGTGTTTGTATTTGAATGGAACATGAGTAAGCTTTAATCCTTAGTATCTTTGTACTACAATGATTGTAGGGTACTCTATTCAGTTGACTGGTAAGTGTTGACATCGATGGGGATCGGATCAGTGATCAATGGTAAAGTACGCATTTTATGGATGCGCTCAGTAATTTGGAGAGTTGAAAATAAATCCTTTGATTTTGGTCAGAAGGTATACTGTATTTATTTTCTGGACTGTTGATGGTTCCAAAAGAAAATGGAAAGTTGTAAAAATTGACTGATTGTAATGGTAGCTGGTTGGTACAGTCTGTACAGTTAAAGGTCGTCTCTCATTTTAAACATTTCATTTTATTAGATTTAATATATGTATAGTAAATGATCTGGAGAAATATTGTGACTTTTTTTTTTTAAAATATACCCTTTTGTTTTTATTTACTCAGATGCTTGTGTTCCATTTTTTTTAAGTGTGTTTTTTTGGTATGATGGATCTGTGAAGAGTGTGAAGATATATTTGTGTGAATTTAATGGATGGATATGTGTTTATTTTAATAGATTTAGGGGATAAATTGAGTGAATTTAAAGATGAATTTTGTAAAAATTATTGAATGATTTGATTAATGTGATAGATTAAATAAAGTTTTAATAGATAGAAAGCATCACTTCCGTAACTTATGTACACATTCACACACATAGTACTGATTAGCTACTGGTGCACACATACCACACATTATTCATTCACACACTAGTACTTGTGTACATACACAACAATAGAACATAAATCAGTGTACAACAGTTCTGCAATGTACACTCAAGCACATGCACCCTGTAATATACATTATGAATAATCAGTGTTAAATTTGTCGAATGTCACGCAGTACCTCAAATTTTCAGATGCAATATGTGATCAAATAATGGATGTATCCTGCTTTTTCGTGCTTGATTATCCGCACAAATCAACCCAATAAAACACATGAAATTATTATCATCCGTCTTCGTAAATTTTATTGAATAGCAAAATCGTTCCAAGCGAACAATGACTCAGTAAAAGATTCTAATCATCTTCAAACTAAATTTTAAAGGATTTGAGAATGAAGAATTGGTAGAATTTTTTAATTATTTTTTAAAAATCTGTTTTAACTTATTTTTAAAAATTTATAATTTTTAACTATTATAACTACGAATGTTTTCATATTTCTAATTAATTTAGTTATTTAATTTCTATTTATAGATACTTTGATTATTTGATTTTATAATTATTACTTTATAAATACTATTGTCTTGTTATATTTTTGACAGTTCTTAAAATGGTTATTCTTTTTAAATTATTTTAATCTTAATTTAAATTTAAAGAATAGATATTTTATGATTGTAATTAATTTAAGTATTTAATTTTTCCAATAAAGATATAATTTAATATTCTTAATTATTTGATTCTTTTAAAAATATTTTATAAACAATATTAACTTTTTATTGAGACAAAAAGCACTGTAGTGATTATTTTATTTTTAAATTAATTGAATCTTAATTTAAGTTTTAATTATGTATACTTAGTATTTTTGAATTATTTAATTTTCTAATTTTTTGAAAAACGTTTTTTAAATATTAAGCATGATTATTATTAATTTTGAGCTAATACTGTAAAATTGTAATTAATTTAAATGTTTTGCAATAATGGATATCTTCATCGGAATTGGGGATTGTTGATTTGAAGGTGTTGGCTTGATTTTCTGGGATAAGATATTTATTCTCAAAATAACCTAGATTCCTACCTATGAAACATCGATTTCTGTGTGTATTCAGTATGATGAATAACTTTTTTTTTTCCTTTTTTTCTAAAAGGTAGTTTTTCGGATTCAATCCAACAACTAATCCTAATCATATTTGTTAGATTCTCTAATAATTCTTTATATATACCGGAGATACGTATATCATTAATCATATGAGTTATGTAATGCGATGAATTTGCTAGAAAACGTTTATTGATTAATTTATGGGTTAAATGTTTTAGTTTTTGAAAGTAAAATTAGAATTTGTCAAATAATATAAAAAGTTCTAACGTCATTTTAGTGTGTCAATAAATTTATCTCAAGTAAGAAGGATTATATTTATTTATTGTAAATTATGAAAATAACAAGTTTTAATTTTGTATTAAAATTTAGAGGTTTAAAGCATATTTAACTTTTAATTCATTGTTCTTTATTTATGTGTACACTTATACAAGTTTTAGTAAATTTTTTATGCATTAACGGAAAGTAACTTATTTGTAGTATTGCAAAACAATTGATTTATTACGCAGTGATGTTGAAGTTAATGATATTCAAATAATTGATTATTCATATATTGCCATAAAGTAAATAGATTCATGATATCTTAACATGTAAAGGAAATTACACATTGAGGTAAAATAATTTATTCTTAACATACTAAGATTAAAGTCAATGATACCTTGTGTTAAAAAAAAAAAGTTCAATAGAAGTCACTAAGTGTTTATAAGGAACTATAAGAGATGTTTTTATGTAAAAGTTAAATAATTAGAATTATTGAAATATCTATACCAATTAAATATAAACTAAATATTTAAATTAATTATTGATTTCAAAATATCTATATTTTAAAAATTAAAAGAATTTTAAAAAATCATAACAAAAATTCAATTAAAAAAAGTAATTGAGAAATCCTATCCATTTCTCATCCACCTATTGTCAAGAAATGAGTTTCATGGTGGTGTGAAGTGGATTTACAGCTAACTGATTTCTCCCGACAGAATGAGATCTTTTGGTAAATAAATTTAAAGAAAGATTATTTCAGTAAATAAAAATAAAAGAGATATTTAAAAAATAAAAATTGTTTAAATTATAATTATCATCTTAGTTTTTTTAATTTAATAAAATAAAATATACACATATTAGAGCTTATTATATTTACATCTACAAAAGTATCCACCGAGATTTGACTTATTATTATGCTATCATGAATTTGAAAGTGTAATTTGAACATTATTTGGCGGCCTTTTCACATGTTTCCGTTGTGGTGGTGGGATTTGGTGGAACAAAAGTCAAAAGCTATTATTCTCAGTTTGAAAGCAATTACTAATATTTGACCCTTTACAAGTTTTAACTTTTAACAGATACATTTCAAACGCGATTATTCCAATGACCGTGATTATCGTTTTCTTCTGCTCTTCCACTATGACACACTCTGATTCAATTCTAGTTTTGCACCTAACTTCGTTCTGCTTGATGGGTCACAATCATGTAAGCAAAAACTTCAACTCACTGCAGTTTAAATTTTTGAAAAGACCCAAATGTTTTTTTTTTTTTTTAATTTGGTTAAAATTGGAACATAATTAATTTTGAAATAGTTGCTATCAACATAAATAGAAGTTCTATCATCTCAAATTATCTCAGCTCTGCAACTGCATTAATGGGATCAGACAAATACTTAATTGGTCTTCTTGTTCCATTGACTTTCTTTCAATAAATGATAAAAGAATTTATCCTCATTTTCTTTACTCATTTAATTAACAAATTGTCTAACTTTTTATTTATTCTTTGTTTTATTTATATTAAAGGGTTAAATGATTTATTTTTAAATCATTATAAAGAATTATATTTTATTTCTAAATTAAATTATAAACTTTCTTTTTTTACTTTTTATAGTTATGTAAAACATCTTCTTCTACAGTAAAATAATGTTAAAATGTTTTTTATGGAACATACGAACCGTGCTTGCTGAAAAATATAATTTTCAGAGCTTTCAAAAATTAAAAAACATAATAAGCCTATACTTTAATTAAAAAAGGAACAAAAAATTATAATAGTTTAAGACCAATAAATATACTATAATCCTGTATCATGACATCATTAATATGTCACTTTACAATTTTTTCGAAGGTTAATTAATTTGATTAAAATATTATTTATTTTTAGGAATAATCTTTTTTAAATCTTAAAAATATGAAAGTCTCACATCGATTAGAAATAAAGATATAAAACCAATTCGCAATATTTATGTTTGTACCAGCTCTACTTAGCAAAGAAGGTAATTTGAATGAAATTTAGTTTAATTAAACATAACATTTTAAAATTAATTGATAATATATATATATATATATATATATATATATATTTGTGATTTTTAAATCAATTGTTTACCGTGTGTAATCAAAGAGAAGTAAGTTTGCAAATATTTTCGTCATAAAATAAATTGTTTTTTCAGAATTATGCTTCGTTCAACTATCCTCTGAAAAAAAGAAGAAAACTGAAATAATTTAAACCAAGCATGATTTTAAATTACATATTCAGAAGGAAAAAAAAAAAATGATTGTGTGAATTTGAATGGTGAGGTTGGATGTAAGATAAGTGGAGAAGGCAAAGAGAATCATTTCATTTAACGTTTGAAATGAGATTGAGAAGTGGAAGCTGATTTTCAACATCTCTCACTCTCCAAAAATCCAAACAAATAAAGAGACAGTGGATGGTCAAAAGCTGAAGAAAACTACAAACAAAAGCAACCAACGCACGTTTCAGAGTGTTGTTGAAGCCAAACACTACCTTAATGTTTCCCTTCTGTCGCTACTCACTTTCTTTCTTTCACTTCACCTTCACCTTCACCCACTGTTGCTCAAAAATATAATTCCACCTTCCCATTCGGATAATGTTTTAATTAGGTGTGAATTTTTCAGAAAAAAAAAATACTGAAATGGACACATTTAAAATAAAAATAGAGAAGTGGTGATGGAAGTTTAGGATTTAAAATTTAGAGTTTAGAATTTATGATTTAGGGTGATTGAAATAGTAAGTTAAAAATAAATCAAAATATCATTTTTTTTTAAATATATTCAATTAAAATCATATCACATTCACTTTAAAAATACTCCATACTAAAACTATGTCTTCTCAACACAGCTAACTTCTCAATAATATCATGTAAAGATGATAAGACCTACCTATGTCCATAATTTTTTCTAAATCTAACTTATTTTGGTAATTTTTCAAAAATATTACACTAGAACGTACTTTTACTTTTTAATTAACCTTTTTCCACTCAATATAAATATTTAAAATTAATCTAAGCAAGTTTGAATATTATAAATAAGTTAAAAAGAAAAAGTTTAACTGTTTGTAAGTTAATAAATATGACGTTTGGTGACTTAGGAACGTGAAATTCTGCGTTGGAAAGTGTAAGTAAACTGATTCTCAAACCATGCCAACCCTGATAAGTCTGTTCATATTTAAAACTGAAATTTTGTTGCTTGTGTTTCCAGTTTGTGTAAACTTTTCTGCATAATAACACAGTTCTGTACCAATAAAAAAATAACATAGGTGCTTAATTTTTACTCCTTTCTTTATTTTTAACCGCGTTATTTTAAAAGTTTTTGAAACTGTTATTTTTAAACTTGAATATATAATTAACGATCTGTATATGTATCTTTATCTTTAATATAATATTTTAAATTAAATATATTTTTAGTTATTAAACTTTGATATAAAATTAAAATTCATTTCTATCATATTTTGATATAGTCTTCAAATATTAAAAATGAATAAATATATCAAGTCTTTTTTACTTATTTTTACTTAGTTTTTCGTTCAAACACCAATTTAGAATACCGTTTAACATACAAACAAATTTTTAATTTTACATAAAAGTTTAAAACTAAAATTATATCTATAATTATTTTCTAACAAAATATTTACTTGATGACCACCACAACTACATGAAGAATTATTGATAATTATTTGAAATAGACCGATCTCGATCATTGCTTCAATGTGGATTTGATTTGATTTGCAATGAGTCGAATGTGTGAAATGATGATGAAGATTATTAGAGAATCATTTCCTTTTACTTGTCAAATGAAGGAAAAATTAAATATATTTTGTATTTTCTGAATATTAAAAAATAATTTAATAATTGTTGCAATTATTGTCAAACTCAACGAGTAGAATATTAGCCTCAAAGCTCGCCAATCAATACCATAAACCCAGCAAATTGTATATTAAGAGTCAATTAATGGAAATTTTGTCTCACTTAGCTGTTCATCGTGTTTAGCAACTGTGTATGATAATTGTAAAATTCAACTAAGCATCTAACCTAGATATTAGGAGGATCCAATTCTTATTTAAAAAATATTAAAAAAAATTAATAGGAGTATATAATAAAATAATATCATAGACTAGTGGTTGCAAAACTGTATCGTGCACAACAAAACAAGGTGGGTTTTCTTTAACAATCTAAATTCAAAACAGAGAATGCGTCGCACACACGTGTGGAATCTTCCAGTGTTTAACTATATATAATTAATAAAGGTTTAATTAGTGGGATGATATTCATTCTTTAATTTAGATGTGTTAGATTGATACCCCTTTTTAAAAATATGTCAATTTAGTTTTAACTTTTCAAAAATTGTCTTAATCAGGTTTCTTCCAGACAAAAATTACTAAAATTGTTAACTTAATTCATGACTTTTATCACTAAATCTTAATATAAATAGTTAATTTCGTAAGTCAATTTAAATATCAATACTGTTAACTCTGTTAATAATTTTTTTCTGAAAAAAACATAATTAAAACATCTTTTTAAAAGTTGTGACTTGTTAAAAGCGGATACTAAACTGACACATATGAATGAAAGTGGGTATCATTCGATTAATTAAAACATTAATAAATTAACCGGAACTCATATATATATATATATATATATATATATATATATATATATATATATATATATATATAATGTTTGATCTATGTTGTGAAAATCAGATTGAGATTGTTCGTACACACCCAAAGGTCTTTTTCTTTTTTTTTTAAGAATATTCGGGTTACTTCAAATAGGGTTTTGATAGAAAATGGTCAAAGAGAGGGTAGGTGTCAAGAGGAAAAATAAATGTCATTTTTTTCTTTGTATTTTATGTAAATTTATTTAAAGAAGCTAACATCAAATGTTATAATCCAGCTATCATGAAACTGATGAACCATCATTTTCCATCGAAATTCATTTGACAGCATGAATTATTTGAAGTTTTTTTCTACTTGAGAAAAGTCTTATTTTCAGCATATATTTGAATGTCAAAATTTTATTTATAGGGATATAAATTCAATAAAGTTATATATTGGAATTAAAAGAAAATATTTTTTATTATATTTAAATTTAAATTTATATATAAAAAAATGGGAAAACCAATACCCCTTTATTCTGGCTTAAGATCATGGAGTGTTGCCACCTATACACGTATAATTTTTCTTCATCAGAAGGGAAAAAAAATCCATTATTATCTATAATAATATATAAAGGGGATTCTTTTTTTTGTGTCCATTTTTTAAAATATCGATTTTACCCCTTTAAATATAATAATTTATTAAATTTTTAAAAATTGACCGTTATTTTTACAATTTTTTAATATATAAAGGGGATTCTTTTTTTTGTGTCCATTTTTTAAAATATCAATTTTACCCCTTTAAATATAATAATTTATTAAATTTTTAAAAATTGACCGTTATTTTTACAATTTTTTAATAAAATCAGATGTTTCTATTTCTTCTCTTCTTCTTTATCTATCAATGGTTAGTCTTTTATCTGTTCTGATATATTTCACTTTATTTTTAATAAATATAATTTTAATATATATATATATATATATATATATATAAACTTAATAACATTATAATATTATCACCTATTAATATAATATTATGCATATTTAAAAATATATATACACATACGCGATAACGCCTGTGTTACGCTAGTTATAATAATAATTATTAGTACTTTAATATCAATTACTCTGTTCTAATTTCTTAATCGAGATTGTCTTTTTAAAGACTTTTATTTTTCGACCCATTTTCTTCTGGCAACTGGAAAAGTATACGTTAATGGACAGAAATCAGTCTCAATTTTAGAATACTTAATCAAACAAGTATTTAAACCAAATAAATTTGTATTCTATATTCAATCCCCTATTAAAAGTTGATATATCTAAAAATTGATTATTATTATTTTTTTTTTTGGTTCAATAAGTTCTTGCAAACAAAGATGATGTCATAGAAGTTATTTTAATTTCTCTATCAAGTAAAGTTTAGTTGAAACAAAAAACAAAATAGTCTAAATTATTTCATAATTTGTTACAGAAATATTTCATTTAAACCACAAACTAGTATTTTTTGATATTAAGCTTCTCTTAGGCCTAAATATTATGAAAGTCACATTTCAATTATAAATCTCAGGAGGCCAGTCAGAAATTTGAACGTTATATATAATATACATCTTCAATTCTAGGTACATTGTCTCCGATTTAAACATTAAAGTGTATTTCTAAAGTATTTACTTATATTTTAAGAACTTCGTCCCAATTCATGAATCACAATTTGTAAACATTAAAAACTAAATTTACTTAACAACCACCACCATATTTTTGAAGTATTATCCATTATAGATGAAGAATATTTAAATTACACTTAATCTTGATTCATAAACAATATAAAATTTTTTAGGTAAAATTTATTAGATGTATCGGATCATATATTATTAACATTAATCATAAATAAATTAATTAGTTTTCGAATAGTAAGATTTTGTTTGGTTGAATTTTTTTTAAACATGAGGAGGAGAAAAATAAATGTATAATTTCTTTTTCATAAACTAAACATGTGCATGAGTTAAAAAACTATCTTTCTTACAAATCAAACATATTAAATACATTCTACAGATTAATTTTAAAAAATTGTTTTTTTTTTCTAAAAATATTTACAAAATAATTAACCCCAAATCACAGCTTTAATTGAAAGAGTAAGAAAATCGAAACTCTGGCTGTCCAAATTGAAACTCTCACTGTCCTAAAGTATATCACCCTCCTCTAAATTCAATCCTAACTAATTACAAATATTAAATCAAACACACTTTCATAAATGTTAAACCATATAAATATAGTAATCAAATTTAATTGATTTTAGCTTACTGTGTAGAACTACCTTAAAGAAAAGAGAAGATCAGGTACTTCTTTCCATATGATTTTGTGGAGGTCATGGGTGTGCCTGCTGCACGACTTTGCATGCAGAAATCATTTAATTATTAGAAAGCACAGAAGAAGAAGACAGTACTAGAAGAGATAATGGAGAAAAAAAGGAAAATAGAAAAAGTAAAAGCAGAATGAAAGAAAAAGAAAAAGAAAAAAAAAATGAATAAGTGTGCGTCCATGTTTGGATTGCATTCACATCATCCTAAAGCTGCGAATCACTTCCCACTTTAAAGTTGAAAACACCTTTCTTTCCAGTTATGGGTTTTGGCGCCCCATGTGTTCCCTTTTCCACCGTCACCTCTCTCTCTTCAACTTCCCTTTCTCTCTCATTCCTGCAAACCCATCCCAATTCCCACTCTCATGGGTTACCTCTCTTGCAATGCCCAATCCGCAATCGCCACCTGCGACCCTCACTTCAAGAAGCACAAACCCATCGCTGCCAAACCAATCCGCCACTTCAACTACGCCGAAATCGCCGCCGCGGCTTCCGGCTTCTCCGCCGAGACCTTCCTAGGCAGAGGCAGCCATGGCAGAGTGTACAAAGCTACCCTCGACGGCGGAAAGCTCCTTGCCGCCGTCAAAACCACGAAGCTCGTCTCTGCCTCGAAGAACCACTCCACTAAATGCACCGGCTGCGGCAACTGCACCAGTCCTGTGGAAAACGAGATCGAGATCCTCTCTCAAGTCCCGAGCCCCCGCGTGGTGAACCTCATCGGCTTCAGTACCGACCCAAACGGCAACAAACTAATCGTCGTTGAATACATGCCCAACGGTTCGCTCCACGATCTATTGCATTCCGTTAGAAAACCGCCCGGCTGGAACCGGAGGGTCCGGTTCGCGGTTCAGGTTGCGAAAGCGGTTCGCGAATTGCACTCTGCCAACCCTCCCGTTATTCACCGCGACGTTAAGTCTTCCAATGTTTTAATTGACGAGAGATGGAACGCGAGGCTCGGTGACTTTGGCCTTGCGTTAAGGGGACACGTGGAGGACGTTCGCGTCAAGTGCACGCCGCCCGCGGGGACGATAGGGTACCTCGACCCGTGCTATCTGGCGCCGGAGGATCTCAGCGCCAAGAGCGACGTTTTCAGCTTCGGGATCTTGCTGCTGGAGATCATCAGCGGCCGGAACGCCATCGACGTCAATTACAGCCCTCCCTCTATTGTGGACTGGGCGGTGCCGCTGATCAAGCTCGGCGACTTCGCCGGAATCTGCGACCGCCGGATCGGACCGCCGCCGGACCCCGCCGTGGTGCGGCAGCTCGCGGTGCTTGCTGCCAGATGCGTTAGATCGACGGCCGAGAAGCGGCCGTCCATGATGGAGGTGGTGGAGTGTCTGAATCTGGCAAGAAAGAGGATTCGCGCGTCCCCTGTGTGGATGTCTCTGCGGCGGCGCGTGGCGCGCATGGAGAGCGCGGTGCCGGTGGTGGCGTGGGAGGAGTGTGATGATAATAGTATTAATGATTGTGATAGGAGTGAGAAATTTGCGAGCATGGTGAAAGGTGGGAGTGGGAGCAGGAGGAAGGGAAAAGTATCCAGTGTGTGGGGTGTAGGGTATGGGAGTGAAGCCTCCAATAATCATAAAGTGATAAGGTCAAAATCCATTGGTTCTTCTTCTGGTTCCATCAGAGGTAGCTGGGTTAAAATGCAGCCACACCAAACCGAACACGGGTTTGGAAGGAGGAAGGTGAGGTTAAAAAAGTCAAAATCTTTGGGGGTTTTGCAAGGTTCTGTACTTTCACATTACACTGAGAATAGTAACAATAGGAGTTATAGTCACAGTTATAATAATAACAATAATAATGGTGATGATGTATCAGTAATTGTGTCTGCAATGGCGAAGTTGGTTGTTACAGATAAGCTAGAAAAGAAAATGGTGGAAAAACCGTTAGTGAAATTGCATGATGAGGTTGAGAGTGTGAGGATAGAGAATGAAGCAATGATTTGAATTGCATTAGATTGTGGCAGGGAGATGAAGGTGATGAGATATTTGATGTTTCACCTGCTGTGCCTGTGAGTGTGGCATGATTTTGTTTTAACCTAATTATTTGTGTATGGAGAAGTGAAGGACCAATGTTTTGCATTGCATTGGATGCTTCTCTTCACTCACTCCCTTCACTCCAAGCTACCTCATACACTAAACATCATTCAACCACATTTGTACTGTAATTTTCTGCCATTAATATTACACCTAAAACAGAACTTTTGCTGTCCTTGTCTTTTTTCTTCTGCTCTTAATCCTTTAATATATCATCTCTTTTTTAAGATTTTAATACCATTAATTCTTGTATGATCAAATATATTACTCAATCTAATTGCCATAAATAGTTTAAGATTGAAGGAGTCAGTGTCTTTAGGAATATTCTTACTTTACGGTCCATCTTAAACTTGTGAGAAAGTTAATGAATTCTAAAGAACAGGTACGAATAAAGACACAATTATGGTGAGTGGTTAACTCTGGTTGTTGGAAATATAGTAAATAAATCGAAATGTATGAAAGGACAAATCCTTAATAATCTAACCACAATCCTAAATGTTACCTTAGAGACTTCAACTAGAAGGATTGTGAAGTTAAGAATCGATGAATGATAAAGTTAAACTTCCTGACAAAAAATGTCGCCAATGTTATGTTAGTATAGGGTATATACAAACTAGGAAATCAACTACCCACTTCTCTTATTTTTACTTTTTTATCCCAAAACATTAATGTTTTAGGAACATTAGTCTAAATACGATACTTCTTCCATTTCAAAATTTTAGTTTTAGAAAAAACCTTGGTTGTTTTAGAATTTTAATATTATATGTTTGTACAAATATAAACTTTGTTTTTTGGTTTATTTTTAGTGGAGCATTATTAAATTTGATTTTTAAAAGAAAGTTGTGGTGGAGTGTTTTGTTTTTCTTCTATGAAAATGTCAGATAATTTTTTTAAGATGAATGGTCAATTTACTCTCCCAAATATTGTCATGTTAAATTACGTTTTCTATTTAAAATTCTAAATATTAAAATTCTACTACTATCAGCTATAACAGGTTTTATAAATGTTATGGTACTTCTTAATTAAAAAAACGTAATAATTGTTTCATTTTAAGTGAATTTGAACATTTCTCGAATTGGTCGTTTTTATTGATCAAATATTACATCTTTTGGATGAAAATTAATATCAAAAGGCAATGAAGATGGATTATATATAAGTATATTATAGTATTTAACAAATTAATATTTTTTAATTTGTATAAAATAAATTTTAGGACATATATTTGATGTTAAATGTTATTTCTTTAAATATTTTAGAATTTATATTTAAATTATTTCTTCATGTAATGATTTATTTTTAACATCGAATATAAGCCGCTTGGTCAACCTCACTATAAATTTTAACAGTATTATGACCTTTGACTTGACTAGTAGCTGTCATAGAGATTTTTTTTTCCAATTTTTAAATTGATTGTGAATTTTCCATAAGAATAATTCATTGTTCAACAATGTGGTTTGACCTAAGGTAACATAAATACGAAGATTGAAACAAAACTTCGAGAAATGTTAATTTATTAAGCAATTCTAAATGTTTGAAGCGAGGTAGCAAATTGAGTTAAGATGTCTAACATAATTTTGTTCCTATATAGTGACTTATTCAAATATATTTTGTTTATTTAATTTGATTTATATAGTTATTGTGGAATGATCAAAATGATTATCTATTTATAATGATATAGTTAAAATGTTTTACTTATTTAAATAAATATTAATTACAATTACAAAGTAAATATTAAAAATGTTAATTTATATAATTTGATAAGCAAATATACTAAATATCTAAACCATTTAATATTGAGTAAAATTCTATAGTATTAGAAAATATTAAATGTTAAACTATGTAAAATAATTATAATGAAAAATATTAAAAGGATTCTTGTTAATAAGTTTAGGGTAAACTTAACTCCAATCTAACTAAAATCTTTTTGATTTGTAGTTTAAGGGAATTGAATTCAATTTGTCACACATTTATAAAAATGAAAAATATTTGTTTGACAAATTTATTTTTGACATATTTGACAATATTTCTGTAAATAAAATTAAATAAATCATTTTTTTTATTTTTTATCAAAATGAAATAACAAAGTAGTACATTTTTTATCCAAAAAAATTATTTGTCAAACTTTATTAAAATTTTGTTTATCAAAATATCATTACCTTTATACAAATTATATTTTTCAACTTAATCCTACTCACACTCATGATGAGTGATGAGTTGTGTAACTCACAAAGTTAATGTCATTTCTACACCTCCATTAGAAACCATTACAAAAATTAAATATGATATACTTAATTATATTAAAATATTAAGTAAGGAGAAAATGAAGAAGATCTGCATATTAAATATTATATAGTTGTTTCTCAAAGATTTCATATGTTTTTGGTACATCAAATTAATTCAATCTAGATTTTGGTCAACTGAACTAACAATCAATTGTTTTTCGATCTAAATTAGAGAATTTTAATTCAAGATTTTTTTACTTCAATACCCTCAAAAACAATGATGCAAGTAACCATATTAAAAACATTGAATGTTACAACTATTTTTTATATGTTGAGAAATATAATTGTTAGAATTTTACGTCAAGTAAAAATAAAACAAATTTATATATATATATATATATATATATATAAATATAAATATAAATAAAAGTGAATACAAACTTCTTAACATGGTATCTAATCCATATGTTAGAGTATATCGTAACAAAATTCGTTGTTTGTTGACTGTACTGTTCAATTTGATGTTGAACCGCTATCGGATTATCTAGACTTAAAGTTCACTTTTTAGTAATACTGAATTATAATAGAAGTGTAATTTATTGTTTCATATTATATTATATTATATATATATATATATATATATATATATATATTTATTTTTTTTTAATTTCAATTTAAAAAAAAAATATATTTTAACAGTATTGGACTGTTATTAAAAAAAAGACTGACAAATTATTTAATCTCAATCTAATTTAATCTTAAAGATAGTACTCATTTATTAATTAACATCTAAGTCACTGCAAATACCCATTTCATACTTTCCATCTTTCTCTGTTTATTAATTTCTTTTGCCACATCACATTAATCTTATTACTTATATATTTTTCCTCTTATATATGGAACTCTATATATCCACTCCTTTTAAATTATCAACAGTTTTCTTTTTTTTTTTTCTTCTACTTAAGATGAGTCAAAACAGATTGATAAATTAAAATCTCAAATTATTTCAAATTTAAAAGAAAAAAGAGTTAAACTCATAGCTCCAACAAATGTAACGCATTTGTCTCCTCTAATTTTGATAAGAAATGTCGTTTCCCTGTTATTGAGACAACGTTGAACACGCAGATGCTAATGTCTTCAAGGTGTCCTAGATAGAATTTATAGTATTTGTTAAATTCCAATGTAATCCCGTTGAAAAAAATAAAATTACTTTAGTTTCTACATTTTTACAAGTTTTTTTTTTTTTGGGAGACCAATTTGAGTTACTGTGATTAATTTTGTATTTTTCAAAATTAAAAATAATCATCTCACCTACAACCCAGTCAATACAACTAAGTAAAATCTAACTGATAATGATGAACCTTGATTAGTCTTGGATCGTACCGATATATTTTATTTTTTACTTAGATTCTTGAAAAAAATATTAAATATCCTTTCATTTCTTTATTATTTTTTGAAATATATTGAAGAATACAAGATTTTCGATAGTAATTTTTTTCAAAAAATTAGTTGTTCAAACGTTTCGAAGGATGATGAAATATTTGAGAGAGGAGTCAAACTAATTCTCACTCAATATGTAAAGATATATATTTTTTTAATATATTTGGTGTGCATTATATGAAATTAGTAGAAACTTCTTATGAGGAATGTTTCAATTCAAGGTGACAAAACCTCTTCATATGGCTAAATTAAATTGGAAAACGTGTGCAGAAAATATAGAAAATGTATTCAATTTTATGAGTTTTTATAATTTAATTTTGAAAAGTTTCGATAATAAATTTATATAAAGAAAAAGTTCATACACTAATGTTTATTAAATTCCATTGGTAAACATTCGAATTGGACCTAAGTCAATTGTATTTGGTAAGAGATTTATCAACTTTGGGCTAAAAATGGGTTTGGCCATATTCTTTTGGGCTCCAAGTTAGAAAAATGATCACAGATCTCGACATTAAAAACTAATAGGTACTTGTTCGTGTAAATTAGTTTGAATGAAAGGTACTATAATTTATGTTCTTATTGATGTGCTATACTATTTTCATAATTTCGGTTCCAATAATTAATATTGAATTGTATTTGTGCAAAACAACAACTCGTTTTATATCAATATGCTTAGAGAAAACAAATTATACATATTTTTATTACTAAATTGGTATTTAAATAACTTATAAGTGCTATATTAATATAGTTGAAAATATTTCATAATAACATAATTAATTATTATGAGGTTAAATATGTTATTTAGTCATGAAACTTTGACGCGAAATTAAAATTTGTCCGTATCTCAAATCTTAATTTTATTTGCTCCTCAAACTTTAAAAATAAATAAATATAGATCATTTAACTCAATTGTGTTACACTTTTTGACATGTCAAACAATATTTTATTTTGGTGTTTGAGTTGCTTATACCATTTAACACGTTCCAACTCGAATATAAGCTTGAGATGTAATTTAGAACATACAAATATTTTTAATAACAAGTATTTGAATTTATAACATTCGTTGTTAGTGGAAAAAACATAGTATAAATATAAAAAGAAAGAAATGAAGCTGACTTAGACTCTCTTTCACCATACTCTAACTTTCACTTCTTTTATAGTATTGTCAATGTCCATATCCCATTGTGTTTTTTTTTTTTTTTTTGTTATCATCAAATTCAACATACACCATTCTTAGAAATGTTCCTTTTCTGTAAAATCAAGATTTCATATTAATAATTATCGTTAATTTTACTTCAAGATAGAAGTTACAG
>Ga0214545_1002052_pt1 | contig 38658 bp, 21 predicted proteins | sample CNSS4metaG_FD_160064 | JGI IMG/M metagenome (GOLD analysis project Ga0214545, IMG submission 160064) | Root nodule microbial communities from cowpea collected in UCLA plant growth center, Los Angeles, California, USA - CNSS4 | ecosystem: Host-associated > Plants > Roots > Nodule | place: USA...
ATATATATATATATATAAATATATATATATATATATATATATATATATTAGATAATATTATTTTTATAAATAAAAATAAAATATATTTTTTTATGTTAAATTTTATTAAAGACCAAGTAATTTTAATCATAAAAAATAATGTAAAAAATTAAAACTTTAAATACAAATATTTTTTAATATTTTATTTTAGGTCAAATTAAATTGAAGTTGCAAAAGATAAAATAAAAAACAAGAAACAATAGTATAGACAAATTAATTTCAAAATAAAATAAATGGATACGAAAAAGAAAATAAATTTTATGTGACAGTAAAATAAATAAAAATAGAAAAAAAAATAGAAAAATTAAATAAATTGTTAAAAAAGCAAATAAATTTTCGTGCATACACAGCAAAATAAATATAAAATGAAAAATAAGTTTACAATATACTAAAAAATCAATTTTTGTAACATTTATCCACATAATAAATATGAGTAATTAATAAAGTAAACTTACTAGTATATCTTTTCTTTTATCATAAATAATATATTTGATTTTATTAATGGCCAATTAATTATAAATCATAAAAACTAAAAATTAAAAAAAAAAATAGTATAAAAAAATTAATACTTTAAATATAATTAATTAGAAGTTACAAAAGAATAAGATTAAGAATGAAAAGAATAATATAGGAAAATTATTTAATAAATGAATAAAAAAGGTAAAATAAATTGTATACACATGTGACGATAAATTAAATAGAAATAAAAGGAAATTAAAAAGTAAAATAAATTGATAAAAAGGTAAAATAATTTTCATACATGTGACAATAAAATATATATAAATAAAAAATAAGTCAAGAAAGTACTAAAAAATCAATTTTTGGAACACTTGTCAATGAAATATAAATGGTTAACAAAATAAATTTCTTAATTATTATTATTATTATTATTATGAATAATAGATTTAATTTTATTAATGACCAAAAAGTAATTATAAATCACAAAATTAAAAAAAAAATACTTCAAATATAATCTATTTCTTGATATTTTATTAAATGACAATTAATTATAATTAATTATAAGTTACAAAAGAATAAAGTTAAGAATGAAAAAATAATAGAGTCAAATTAGCTTAAAAATAAAATAAATGAATAAGAAAAGTAAAATAAGTCTTATGGACAGTAAAGTAAATATAAATAAAAATGAAATAAATTGATAAAAAGGTAAAATAACTCTCATTCATATATGACAGTAAAATAAATATAAAATAAAGAATACATTAATAATGTACTAAAAAATCAATTTTTAAAATATTTGTTAAGAAAATAAACCTTGATAAATAATAAAGTAATTTTTTTAGTTTTTTTTTTCTTTTGTTATAAATAATAGATTTAATTTTATTAATGACCAAATAATTATAAATCATAAAAAAATAAAATTAAAAAAGTAGTATAAAAAATAATACTTTAAATATAACTTATTTTTTAATATTTTATTAAATAACGAATTAATTTAAAGTTACAAAAGAATAAAATTATGAATGAAAACATATAATATAGATAAATTAGTTTAAAAATAAAATTAATAAAAAAAATAGGAAAATAAATTGTATGCTAGCAATAAAATAAATATAAATAAAAAAGAAATAAGAAAAAACAAATCAATAAAAAAAGTAAAAGAATTTCCATATACGTGTAATAGCAAAATATAAATAAGAAAATAATAAATTAAGAGTGTTCTAAAAAACTAATTTTTTGGGAATTTGTCAACAAAATGAACTTAAGTAATGAATTAAATTTCTTAATATTTTTTTCTTATACTATAATAGATAATAGATTTATATTATAGAACACTTAGGAATGAGTAATGAAGTAAATTTCTTATAAATTTCTTTTTATATTATAATGGATAATGCATATTTTATGTAATATGCTTGGACATTCATTTTAACATAAATGGACATTCACTGGCTGTATAACATTAAGATTATAACGATAAATTGATTCCATATTCTTACTTTTATCTCCATTTTCCTTTAACTTCTAAGTTTCAAAATTCAAATCATCTATTGAAAATAATATTAGCATCCAGCTTCTTGAACAACCTTTGACAAGAATAACCACGGAAACTGTCCTGCATATTCATCGTCAAAAGCTTCTAGTAGGAGAAACTATGTTAAACACATAATCAACACAAATTTAATACTCAATCCTTGCAGAGTGATCAATAGAGGAACAACTAAAGTGGGATGGATAGATAACAAATGATAGTTTAAGCCAGGAAATGAAATCCTAAATTTCAGAATACCATAAAATTTCACATAATTGAAAACTTACAATTGCATGAAACTAAGGCAAAAATTTCATCATGTGGTGTACAGGCGTTTCAACGGAACAATGTTCTTGGGAAAAAACCTAAACCGGGGGGAAATCATAATTGAAACTGACAATGTGTACACGACAAGAAGTTCTCCATTCGTAGGTTAATCCGAAGCTTTCTGTATATTATTTGGGGTTTGAACGCAGAACTTAAAACGGTTGCTTGCTTTCACCCCGTTTGTGGCATTTATCGACGTTGACAGGCACAATCATCTATAATGGAACTGAAGAATGATGAATATTCTAACTCTGATATTTAGGTAACAGTGCCAACGTCTTTCTGCTGATTGAAATCCTGGAAAAAGGACTTTCCAGCTTCATATGTAGACCAGCAAATAGCAGCTGCAGGAGCATGAAAGAGCATCCTTGGAATCCATCCTCGCATCAGCCCTCTATACCCATCTTTTTTCACTATTGATTTAATAACATCCCCAATTGATCCACTTTTGAATCTATCGCAACCACACACACCCTACAACATTAACCACGTCAAGTTACTGTCCAAGAAAATGAAATATTACAAAAATTGTTTGATTACCCCTGATTAACCGTCTTTCAAAAAGCTTATCAAATAAAATTCATATAGTAAAAGTTGTTTACACAATCGTTTTCCAGCTAAAGTATTGGCTTAATTAGTGTCATGTCTCACCACAACAACAATGATAGTAATAATAAAAATCATGACACTAGTGCACAAACCTCAATTCAATTTGGAACATATTTTTTTTTGAAATTATCACGATCCTCTGATGTGAATGGTCTTTTAAACCTAAAATAATCCCCATATATATAATGAAAAGATGATAAAATAATCCCCATATAATTTAAGAGGATGCTAATCGATGCATGATCTTGCTGGCTCCTCAATCTACATATGATTCTGCAGAATCATAAAATGAACTAATCCCCTTTTACGAGAAAAAGGTGCAACAAGTTTTGAATGAACATTCGGAGAAATTCCAACCAAACATTATCATCGGTCACTACCCCCACCATCGTCACAATAACTCCAATTGAACACTGTTTTATCTGATTAAAGCTCTATATTTCATGGGCTCAAGTGATTGGGTGGATGGAAATTTGCTTAGAGGTTCAACGTTTATTTTCTTAAGAGCCAAAATACAGCATTAAACTTCAATAAATTTTAAAAAGGTTATCATGGGTATAGACACCCTACATCTTTCGCATCTTCTTAACATATTTGTTGAACTTCTGTTCTCTATTTTTTAACTCAGATCTCACTCCTCACACATATCAATGGTTCACAGTATAGCTCTGTCCTTATTATGATAATCAGGTATAAATTGTAAACTTAAGTTTTATCATCTCTATGTCTCTGCATTAAAATCACACAAAACCAGAGTAAATACACAGCTCAAATGTTGGTTGATAGGAGTTGTTATATTCTATCAAAGGAGCATATGTTAACAAAATAGATGGCAGGTATCACTACCATATGCCATTCTGATTTGCTATTTAAAAATTTATCATTTTAACGATAAATCTGTCCTTAAGAAAAATACACTAGTGGATCACTGGCATCCATTTTCATTTTTTTTTTTAATTTAAATAGAGGAAGATAATTCATCAACCAGAAAGTGGTCAAGTACAATGCAGTCAAGGATAACAAATAACAAGTCCTGCGCAACATAAAAGACTTAGAAAGTGAACTAAGAATGCAGCAAGGCTGCACAAACTCTCTTCAGTCCTAAGCAAAGAGATCCAAGAGCACAACACAACTCATTATGGAGCACCTGAGGCAGAATTTCAAGCCCAGTGTCCCATTACTCACCAAGCTCCTAACCCTAATAAGGAGTTGACACATGAATCAACAGTCTCATTTGACTTTCTAAAAAACCAAATTAAAAGTTACCGTTGATCTACTTAGTGCAAAATGTTCTACCTCAGTTTTCTAAAGTTATCCTCTACTATTTTAACCGGACTACTTTCATTTGGATTGAATTATACCAGAGCCTCAGTCGTGGAAGAAAAATAGCATATGAAAACGTCAAAGAAGCACAAAGAACATACCACGAAACTAACAATACAGAAACATAAGGCAACATTACTATCCCATACTAGCACAGATGTAAATAAAGAAAATGTAATACAAAACGTAAACCCCATTCAAATGTGATTATCACACTCTGGTTTGATCTAAATATTGCTATCCATTTAATTTCCACAACACGGCCACATTTTTTTATAAGCATCCAATAGTATTCAATATACTGAATCCTAAGGGAAAGGTAGTGCACGAAACCTTAGCCTCGTTCAAATGCAACTACCACTCAATAATATAATGCAATCGACTTCATTTTCCATACCAAAGCCACATTGTTCATATACTAAACCTTAAAGGTAAGCACTAAACAATTCAAAACTCTAGTAAGCAAAAAATCATATCCTACATTCAAAACTACTTCAATGAGTAAGAAAATGTCAAATCTGTCAAATATCAACAACAACAATGATAATAATCAGTATTAAAACTATACCTGACACTGCAATTGAGTCTTCACAACATCCAGTGGCGTCGTAACAGCGGCAGCCAAGGCTCCGGCAGCAGCACCGGCGGTGGCATGCACGAATAACCGTTCATCATCAACACTCTCAGGTGAGACCTCCATAAGGCCACGTTTCGCGGCTTCATAGGTCGTGAAATGCACAGCTGTGAACGGGGCGTTCATCAACACAGTAGTCCTATAAGAGGCGTAGAACGCCCGAAAACCTTCCTCGCTCATAACCCTTCTCACGCAATCCCAAACCCCCTTGTACCCACTATTCCCCAGCTGCAGTCTCTGCTTCACCATGTCCATGGGCGTAAAGACGGCATCGCTGGCCACGGTGGCGCAGATGCCAGAGGCGGCGTGTGCGGCGGCGTTGTTAGGGTTCCCCTCTGATAACCGCTTCTTGCAGGTCTCGTAGACGGAGAAATAGACAGCGTGGGCCGGGCCAGCGCCAAGGCCCATTGCGCCGATTCCGCGGTAAAGGGCCGACGGACCCTCAGATTGGAGAATAGACCTTAGGGCCTGACGGACCGTACCCGTTTTGACCGGGCAGGAGCCCAAGGCCTGCATGCGGGTCTTAACGGTGTCAACGGGAAACATCGCCATGTGCTCGACACAGCCGGCAACAGATCCAGCGAGCATGAACTGCCAGAATTGGAGACCGTCGTGAGTTGACACCTTTAAGTCCGCGTGAAAATCAGGGCGGAAATCTGGATTCTGAAACTTCGCCCTTGCGTCCGTCGCCATTGAAGAACCCAAGAAACCAAAAACAAAAATTCAATAAATTAAAAATTAAAGTGATTAGGGTAAGAGGATGTGGTTTTAGGGTTTGCTTGGGTCATAAGAGGTGGTTGCTGCCAATCGTTGAGCGTATGTTCCGACGAATTGGGAAGGTGATGAGTGTGAGAGAAAAGAAAGTTACTTTGCAGTTTCTGAGCTCGGATTCGATGATAAGAGATTTGGGAAGTCTGAGATGGAGGGTGGGTTCAATTGAAACGGTTGCGTACTGGACTTTGTATATGCTCTGGTTTGATAAGTTAATTTACATATATCGGTTAGGGTTCCAATTTTTTGGGAAAGTGGCATTATTTTTTGTTTATTTTGTGCATTGTTTACCTAATTGAAAAATCTTTTTTTTACGTTTTGGTAAACTATGGTGCAATATGTTTGTCATATTCTATCTTATTTTTTAGATTAATTTATCTTTTAAAAAGTTTGTTTTCATCTTTGTCAACCAATTTTATCCTTTTCAAATCTTTATCGTTGAAATTTGTTAACATAATTTGAACTATTGGGGACAAAATTTGTCTCCTTATAGACGATTTTTTTATGAATATCTCAGTAATATATCATAAATGTTTTTAATTTAAATAATTTTTATTTTATGCTTATAAACATTAAATGAAACTTTTCCGGTAAGCAAGTATATATAAAAATAAATAAATCATGTTATATGTGTCCATAATCTTACGAAATTTTAACCCACCACATATACTAGTATTGGATAATTTACTGTAGAAGATTAGGTGTAAAAACAATTGAAAATATCACAATCGATTTCTTTGGTTAGGGAAAATAATTAATTGACAAAAATATCAAGTAAAATTTATGAAGGAAGGCAAGAAAGAGAAACAAAGTTTTTAAAAGGAAGATAGTAGTTGAATTGATAAAAAAAATATTGGTTCAATCGTGATTAAATCTACATAAATCTATAGTAATTAAATGTGTATATTTTAAAATTATACAGTACATAAAATAATATATATTATTATAATTAATTAAGGTATACAAAATATATATTATCTTAAATTACTAAATTATACATCTCATTACAAAAAACTAGTAATAATTGATTATTTAAAATATACATGTTTATTTATTTAAATTTTTTTAAGCTAAATTAAAAAATACAAATTTTTATTTTAGAGTAATTTTCACCGATTTTTTTAACAACCTGCTTTATATAAAGCTAAATTGTTATTATAGATAATATATAATAACAACAAAGGAATTTCAATATCTCACATACTCTGCATCTTCTTCCACTTCCAAAGAAAGACCATTTATATATTAATTTTGATGAATAAAAAATGTCTATAACAAGTACTACGGAAGATTTTAGATACCTTGATTTGTGAGATTCTGAGATCTGATTTTTTTTGTTTTTCATATAATATTACACATACTTTTCTGATATAAGTGGTAAAGTGAAAGAGGACCAAATTTTAAAAAGAACATTTCTTAAGGTATATGCTACAACTGTATTGACTGTAAAAAACAACAAAAATAAAATAAAAAAAACTAATTTCAGTGGACATAGATTCTATATTTGCACCAGTTATGTTACAAGAGTATAGGAATATGCAAATTATCAATCCATCTAAAGTTTGTGATTGGACACAATTTGAGGTTGTTTCAACCACGTTTTAAGAGTTATTTTCCCCACGAATTTAGTCTTAAGCTTTAGGAATATATTTTCCCCAGAAGTGATGCATTTTACAATGTCTTATAAATGTGCAATCTTTGCCTTATCAGCATCACTGTTTTATTTCTGAGTGTCTCAAATGATTCATCAAACTCTTGTATAAGCTTCTGCAATGTGTTGCGGATGAAATGGCTCCAAATTTCCAAGACAAGGGCAGTGTTGAACATACTAGTTATCAATTCCATGAAAAGAGTTAATAATGGAAGAGATTGCAGTAAAGATGAATTCAAAGAATATAAAATAAAATTTTAAATGTTAAGAATTATGATTATTTTGTTATAAACCTTAAATATTAAGTATAATCTTTTACTTTATTCGGTTATAAATATTAAAACCTTAAAGCAATTAAAGCAATTATTATTTTACTATAAACCTTAAAAATTAAGTATAATATTTTAATTTATTCGTTTATAAATATTAAAATCTTAAACCAATTAAAGCAAGTTCTATGTATATATAAATAATATTAATGATATATATATATATATATATATATATATATATATGGATCATGATAATTTAAATAATATGTTTAATTTTTATATACTACAAATATGAAGAATAAACAACAATAGAAATATTTATAATATAATTTAGTATAGAAAAGATATATGTAATCTTTTGTTCATAATCTTTTGTAAGATAATATTATTATATGAAGAAAAAAATTATGTGGCAGGTGTACAATTGATATTATTAATAAATATATATTGTTTTTTTAATAATAGTATTTCAAGAAATAAAAATAAAATATAGTTCGATAAACTTAATTTAATCAAATAAACAAGTAATTGTAAATCATATAGAAATAAAAAAAAAGTAACAAAATAGTATAAACAATACTTTAAATACAAGTCATTCTTTAAAAATAAATATATTAAAAAAAATAAAAAACAAAAAACAAAATTTTAATGATGATTGAAATGTGTCTAACACATTAAACGAAATATCTATTTATTTAATTTAAAAATTAACTACATTTTAAAATATTTTTTTAAAATATTTTAAATATAATTATTCTTTGATAATAAATATATTAAAAAATTTATTAATGGTGATTAAAATGTGTCTAAAGATACACATTAAAAATTAAAAGTTAAAAAGATAAAAAGATAAAATTAAAAATGGAAAAACAGTATAAAAAAAATCTATACTTTAAATGTAAGTTATTCTTTAATAATTTATTAAATGACCTGTTAATTAGAAGTTATAAAAGTATAAAACTAATAATTAAAAAATAGTATAGGTAAATTAGTTTAAAAATAAAATAGTAAAATAAATTTTATGTATTTGTGGCAGCAAAATAAATAAAAAATAGATAAATTAAATAAATAGATAAATAGATAAAAAAAACTAAATAACTTTTATATATATGTGACAGAAAAATAAACATAAAAAAAATAACTTTGAGACATTTGTCAAAAAATAAAATTGATAATAAAATGAATTTGCTAGTATCATACTAAAATAAATTTGTTAGTATGTACATTTCTTATATTAAAATATATTTGATATTCTTATGTTATAATAGATTATAATAGATTATAGATAAATAAAAAAGTAAAATAAATTTTATGAATTTGTGGCAGTATAATAAATATAAATAAAAAAGAAATTAAAAAATAAAATAAATAGGTAAAAAAGTGAAATAAATTTCATGCATGGCAAAATAATAAATACAAATAAAAAATAAATTAAAAATATAAAATTAATAAAAAAAACTAACTATTGAAACACTTCACACAAAATAAAATGGATAATAATGTCAATTCACTAGTATTTTCTTTTCTTATGTTAAAATAAATTTGTTTGTATCTTCTTTTCATATATTATGATAGATCATAATAGATAATAGATGAATGAAAAAGTAAAATAAATTTTAGTGTTTGTGACAATAAATTAAATATAAATTACAAACATAAAAAATAAATTAAATAAATAAATAAAAAGTAAAATAACTTTCATGCATATTAAATAATAACAAAAAGGAAATTAAAAATATGAAATGGCTAAAAAAATAACTTTTGTGACACTTGTTCACAAAATAAAATAGATAATAAAGTAAATTTACTAGTATTTTCTTTTTTTTTTAATTGGTAGATAGTTTTTTTATTAAATATATTTATTTTAGTTTAAAAGTGATTAATTTAAAAAAGTTAAATGAATCAAATAGTCAATTAAATCAAATATTTAAAAGGTAAGAATAGTAAAATAATTATTTTAATTAAAAAATCAGTTATTTTTTAAAAGATAAAATTCAAGATAAAATATAAACACCAAAATAGGATATTTTTTATTTATACTAGCTTAAACATAGACGTTATCACGATATTTTTTTAAAATATTTTAATATTATATTAGTAGGTGATGATATTGTAATTTTATTAAGTTAATATACAAAATATATTTATATTTATTATAAATAAAGTGAAATAAATTGTGAAAAGATGAGAAAATAATTGTTGCTGAATTGAGAAAAGAATGAGAGAAAATAAACCGTTTTATAGAAAACATGTAAAAGTAAATGTTAATTTTTAAAAAATTAATGAATAATTATATTGTAAAGGGTAAAATTATAATTATAAAATGTGAACATAAAAAAAAACTAATATATATATATATATAAAGTTTCTTTAATTTGTTCCTATTTTTTTTTAAGTTCTTAATTGTAAAATTAGTAACTATTAATTTAGTGATAGCATTTCAACGGCCATCATGGCTGGATCGCATCCCCGCAAAAGAAAAAAAACGTAGGGTAGATTGGGATGCTAAACTTGTTGATCCTCATAGGTTTGCTAACTCGTTTATAGAATTAAATACTTTTTTTGTTGCAAATTTCACATGTTCATCATGTTGTTTATGTAAGTTATTATTATTATTATTATTATTATTATTATTATTATTATTATTATTATTATTATTGGCTTTTTTGTATTTGAGGGTCTTTTTGACCAAAAAAATTATAAAATAGAGTCCGTTAACCTTTTTTTGTAAAATTGGGTTAAATCGTTATTGGGGAGGACCACTTTTAGGGTGAAATCGTCTTCCTCAGGCCGGCTTTGCTTTTCTTTTTAAAAAAATAATGTCGACGACTTCTACTAAATTGAAAAGTGAAGTTGTACTGTAGCATGACGACTTTACTTTTCATTTCTCTTTTTTAACTTCCAGTTTTAATTTTTTTTTTAGTTTTTCACTTTTCATTATTTTTTTCCTTTTTTTTTAATTTAACTGTTTTGATTTTTTTTTTCAGTTTTGATTATCTTTTCTTAATTTTCAGTTTTCGTTATTTTTTTTTAATTTATAAGTTTTCAATGTTTTTTAAATTTATAAGTTATTTGTTTTTTAAAATATATTAATTTAAAGTTAATTTTTATTCTATTAATTTTTTTACTGTTTATTTTTCCAATAAATTTAAATTAAAAAAATAATCAAAATTCATAAAAAAAAAAAATAATTGGAAAGGTGAAGTCGTTATGCATAACGACGACTTCACTTTTTTTAAAAGCAAAAACGTTATAGTATAGTACGACATTACTTTAAAAAAAAAAATAAAGAAACCGGTCAGGGGAGGACGACTTCACCTCCAATGTCGTCCTCTTCCCTGACGACTTGATCCATTTTCGAAAAAAAAAATAACAAACACATTTATACAAATTTGACTTCTAACAGACCCAAAAATACAAAAAGCCATTATTATTATTATAATCATTGTATATAAGATAATGATTTTAGTTGTTAAATATAAAATGTATTTTTAATGTATTTTTAGGTTAAATATACTTTTATCTATTATATATATATTAATGTATTTTATTGTAGTTTAGTTATAATTTTCGTTAATATTCTTTATTCTTTTTGATTAATTAAAATAATTTGAATTATTTTGATTTAGGATTTAGGGTTTGTGAATAAGTAATCATGGATCCAAAAATATAATTTGTATCTTTTTTTCTTTTATTAATATATTATTTTTTTATTGATATACAATAATCTGTCATTTGGTGTATGTAAGTTGATTATTTGTTTTTTCAAATTACCTTTTTTCTTTAATACTTTCTTCTGGTACTAAATATTTTTTTAATTTATCTAATTTTGTAATAACAGACTTATTTTGTGTATGCCTTGTATTTGGAATTTATAATTAACAACTTTTATAAATGTGTTAATTTCATTAAAAGAAAAAACAACCTGATACAAGTAGAAGTTTATAAAATTTAATTATTCAAAAGGCAAAGGCAAGTTGTAATGTACTAAATAAAGTTACTCACTTGATTGTTTGGACTAACAATTTGTTAATTTCATTTTTTTACTCACAAATAATACACTATTAAGAAATTAAGAAATTTTGATCGAGAAAAATGTTTATGTAATTATGTGTTTTTAACTCATTTAGTTGCTTATAATTATTATAAGAATAAGAAATAAAAGCAAAATTTTTCATTTCTTTAAAAATATTTCATTAATTATGAGAAAAAAATTGTTTTACAATTATTAAAAAAAAAAGACGTGCATTGTGTGGTACAAGAAAATTTAACTCAACCATTTATTTATTTTTTTAAAATTAAGATTCATATCGTAAACGAAAAATTTGATACATGATAATCAAGTTCTACTTTAAAACTTGAAATTACAAAATACTGTAAAATTGTAGTAAAAAAATATTTAAAAATAAAAATAAAAAGTTTATAAAATAAAACTTTTTGTATGGACTTCATAAATTTGTTAACAACTTTTACATAATAATGATAAAATTTAAAATATTATAATAAATAATAATTAATTATTGACATCATTCATAAATTAAAAAAAACTAAATATTAAAATATTAAAAATAATATTACATTTAAAATTATAATACATTTATATCAAAATTAATGTCTATTACTTGAATGTAAACATTGTTAAGCTAATTTACGAGTTCAAATTCTTTATTAATTTTTTTGGTGTTGTTCTTTATTGACCATTAAAAATATATTGTATTGATATTTTAAATATCTTTTTAATATATTTTAAAATGGTAAAATTAATGATAATTAATGTATTATGAAAACACAATAGAGAAACAAAAAAAAAATCATCAGTAGAAAATTCAAATTTCTAATTTACCTTATTTTAAATTATATTATTGCAACGAAACTGAAAAGTAATTCCATGCGGATATATATAATTGCAAGCACCAAATTCTGAATTTGCATGACCATCACCATCACAACTCAGCTCGTATTCAATAACAACAGAACCTCATGGCCGCCACTTTTGACTTCGGACTCATAAACCCTTCAACATTAGTCCAATTAATCTCTGTGTAATATATGTATTCAAATATTTAATTAATTTGCGGTTGAAAAATCCAAGTTTGTAGACTTCAAACTTTTAATTTTCTCCTCTTTTGCATCCTCTCTGTAATGATCTCTTGATAACGACACTGTGAAGTGGGCCTGAGTTTTTATTTTAGCGGAAAGGAAGTGGTGTGGTTGGTGAGAAGAGTTGGGTAACTTCTTCCTGCACCCCCTGCGCATCGCCATCCACCAACCACCACCACAAACTTCAAAACACTCCAACATGTAAACTGCGCAAAATCAAATACGTTTATGTTGTTTTTTTTTTGTTGTATGTTGGACACTTCCCATTTTATACTAAATTTATGTTGGATTAAATTTATTTATTAAATAGGTCAGATTTTAAATTAAGTTCGTTCGAAAAATATTATATTGTTAGCGAACAATTTTTTATTTGTATTGAGTTTTATTACTAAGGAATTTAAGAATCTCGATCTTAATTCAAAACCAACTCACATGGATCTATAAATATGTGAATAAGAATCTTGATGGATATCCTTCTTATTTTTAATTCTTACTTAACATTGATTCCTCTTCAATTCTTAATTTCACTACCCACGTGATCGTGCCTGCGATTGTGATCGTTCAATTAGCGCTGCCACTTACTCTATTCAATTTCTTTCCAAAGTTTCAACTCATATCAAAATAAAATAACCAACTAAAAAAAATCGAATATGGATTTCTCTACCCACGTGAACGCGAGTGCTATAAAAAAAGTTTATTTATGTGTATAAAATTTTTATAGATAAAAAATTATATTCAATTTAAATTTATAATGATTACATATAGTTTCTCTACAATTTCACACATCTCGTTGACTTCGAATAACGAGTGTTAGAGTTATAATCTTTATTTTTCCAATAAAAGCTAATAGATAATTTTTTTTTTCTAATATATGATTTTTCTTCTTCAACCAAATTCAGCCTAAATTAACTTACATTTCATTAAATAATTAAATTGAGCTACTTATATATGTAAATATTATATAAGAAAAAACAACAAAGACTTTTTATTCCACGTGGTGAGATTGACTACATCCACCACGTGACGTTGTTGGACAATCAAAATTCTTGAAATAGTATTTAGTCTAAGATCTGTTTGGAGGATATTCTTCAACTATTCCTTTTTGGCTTTTCCTCTTTTCCTTTTCACAATACCAAAACCCACGTAGAATTTAATATGAACTACAAATCTAAATCATCTTAATTTTTTATTTTTTCTGATATAATTTTTCACAACTTGTGTTACAAAACTCTCTCATGATATAATCACTCTATTTTGTGTTATTTCTTATATTATACATCACACATTCATTTTAACATTCTCCTTTTTTTATGATACTCTACCTTTTCTTATATTAAGTTTAGAAAGTAATTTACAATAAACCTTTATTATTTAAGTCATTTGCTAGTTTTGCAGTATTCTATATGTCCCTTTCCTCGTTAATTTTTTTTCCCTAATTTTAAATAAATGATTTCAAATATTTAAATTTTCTTTACACTGACGTCAAAGCTAGATTAAAATGTGACCTTGTTATAATATTGTCCCTATGCATAAATTTGTAGCTGTGATATTATTCTATCTCGATTTAGAGTATAAATATTTACATTGTTGGAATATAAATAATATCTGGTTTTTAAAATTAGATACAAAATAATAATAACAATAATATTAAATTATTAAAACAACATTTTTGTTTTAAAATTCATTTAAAGCTTCTTTAATATTATTTGACATGAAAATAAGGCCATATGTGTCTTTTCCATATCAAATTTTTTTATTAATTTACTTTTATAAAAAAAATATTAAAGTGAATATAAGTATATTGCATAGACAAATATATTTAACAGTCAATAAAAACGAAAATAAAATATAAATTTCATACTATAGGTTAAAACTCACATTTCATCTTTCAAAAAATTAATTAATTTTACTTTTTAGGGTTTTTTATAAGAATAGCATAAGATTAAGTTATAGATTAAAAGGAAATATTAAATTGTGGTTTTACCACAACAAATGGGACAGTTAGTGGTGCTACGATGCGAGAACGCTTTGTTTGGACTATAGTCAAAAAGTAGTGTGAGGGTAATGAAAAATCTACCCTTTCGTTACACGACAAAACAACCTTCGTATACAATTATTGTCATTTATTATGTTCTTACAAATATTTTAAAAATGGGACCTTTCACTCATTCACTACGTTATACCGCTTCAATGTTTAATAGGTTATTCTAATTTTAAATCATAATATATTTCTAGTAATATATATCACTTTCGTTTCGTTTTTTCCAATATATGTTTCTCCATTCTTCACCAATCTTTTACTACAATTTTCTCTTTCTTTCGCTTTCGGATTATTTTACGTAATTTTCAATAATTTTTTTCTTCCATTTTTTTATATCTCTGAATGTTACGTTATGTAATATAAATATACTACATGCTGTATACACGATGGAAAAGATAAGAAGAGGAGAAAAAAAAAATCTGATAAACATCTTCCATTTTTTTTCCGCGTCCAATTTTAAATTTTCATGAAAGCTATATATCAGGGGTTGCTTTCATGTGATGTGGATAATATATCTGCTTCACAAAATTCAACCTGCTATAAATGAGGTGAAAAAAATGAATTTGCAAAAGATACGTAAATTATAAACAACGTAAAAATCTCACCGACAAACGATAATGGAGAACGCTAATAAAACATTAACAACTGTACGAAGAACATGATCTATTGGAATTAGGTTCCACATCAACTAAATGACCGTGTAGCAAATATTTAGCAAAATCCTAGTCATTAATTGTTCAGTGTAGATGTACGAATATGGAGAGAGAATATAACATGTGGTCTAGATTTGTGTTGGAGGGAAATTATTGGTAGATGGAGAAGCTCGATTATTGTCTTTTACAAGTTGGGAAAAAACAGTACTGTGGGGAAGAAAAAAATCGAGTGTGAACGTTTGACTCAGCAGTGAAACAGAAAGACGTGAGCTTTATAATTTAAAAAGAAAAAGTGTTTTTAAAGCATTTTTTTGCCAAAGCATTTTTTTTTTGTAATATCTATAAGGAATATTTTCATTGTAATAAAAAATGCAATGAAGATAAATGATTCGTGTATCACTGGACCTAATTTTGTTTGCGCCCACACTAATGAACCTCTTCACCAATGATTTGTTTAGCCACTACAATTAAAAAACTTGATAAGGCATCAAATGAATAATGTACATGATAATCATGTTGACTAATGTGAGAGAGAAAAGGTGTGTTTTTCAAACCAATGACAGAGCCAATAAATGGAGTGAATTTACTTACTTGATCTTTGAATGTATTATGCATTATGCATCTACCTATACTACATAGACACATTTATTTATTTTTTGGTTAATTTGGTAAGTTTTTAATGGAAAAATTAATCAGTTAGTTTAGAGAAACTTTTTTTGGACTGTGCCACCACTACCACTGTTCACCCACTCAATCCAACTTCTTCTTTGTTTGTTTTTACTATTATGGTAACCTCTATGAAGATAACTTTTTCTTTTCATTTTTATATAGAAGAAATGTTCTGAGACATCATTTTTCATTTACTATTTAATTTGAGGAAATGAAAATAGACATATTTTCTTTATGATCGGTGATGATGGAGTTCTTCTCACTCACTCACCTACCCCAATTATTTTTTTTTTCTGAAAAATAAATAATAAATCACTTAATTGCTTTAAGATCCAGTGTGAGAAAAATCCACCACCAAACCCTGTGCATAAGAAATATCTCCCATTTGCGCGCACTCCTCCTTCTTTCTTGGTTATATATAGCGAACAAAAAATGAATGCCTCTCCCTCACCATGATCCATGATTTTATAAAGACCCATTAACGCTTTTGTAGGATTGGAACAGAGATCAAAGAAACAGAAGAAAAAAGCAGAAAAAAGAAAAAGAAAAAAAAAAGAAAAAGAAGAAGAAGAAGAAGAAGAAGAATCAATGGCGTCCTCTGCCTGCACCAAACCCATCTTCCCCTCATCCTTCACCCTTTCTTCTTCATCTTCTTCAGAATCAAAGTCAAAACTTTCTCACGTGTCGTTCACCAACGCCATACCCATCTACCGAAAACTCTCCCATGCTAACCCCTCCAAACGCTCTTTGGCGGTCAACAATGCTTTGAAAACAGTTGACCCGACAGCAACCTCGGTGGGGAGCTCGAACTCCGAGGATGTCGGGTTCTTGGGTGAAAAGCCGACGATCTTGGTCTCCGAGAAACTTGGAGAGGCGGGGCTCAACGTGTTACGCAGTGTGGGGCACGTGGAATGCGCGTACGAGCTCTCGCAGGAGGAGCTCTGCACCAAGATCTCGTGCTGCGACGCTTTGATTGTGAGGAGCGGAACCAAGGTGACGAGGGAAGTGTTTGAGGCTGGAAAAGGGAGGTTGAAGGTGGTGGGAAGAGCCGGTGTGGGCATTGACAACGTGGATCTGCAAGCAGCCACTGAGTTTGGCTGCCTCGTCGTGAACGCGCCCACCGCCAACACTATCGCCGCCGCCGAGCACGGGATCGCTCTTCTCGCCGCCATGGCCCGCAACATTGCCCAGGCTGACGCCTCCACCAAAGCTGGTATTTTCCTTCTCTTTCTTCTTTCCTCTTCCATCATCAACCTTTGTTTCGAGATCTCATTTTTCACATCATAATCTCTTCTTGATGCCTCTGTTCGATAATCTCATCTCATATAAACCTTATCAGATCACTGATATACACATGTTTAGTCTTCATATATTCATTAGCTACACCATAAAAATAGTGTTTGTAAGTGAAGCTGTAATCGGATCTATATGTTATATATCGCACCATAATTCATAACCATATATCTAGTTTTCACATGATTCAGTGTTCTGGAGATTTTATACATACGGCTGGTATCTGTTTATACCATATTTAACAGTTAATGATTACATTTTCAATAATTTTTTATGAAATTTAAATTTAATCGATTTAGTTCAATTTATGTATACAAAATTTCTTACAATTTTATGTAATATTTAAAAATATTAAATTCAGTGTATGGTACAAAATTTAATGAGTAGATTGATTAATTCTGTATTATCAAAAAGATGTAATTTAAGTAAGTTTTATGTATGTGTAAAGTGAAGACCAACTAGTTTTGAGGTTAAGTTTGATATGAATGAAAATTCTGTTGATTTGTTGAATTTAACGATGGAAGTAAAATTTGTTGGACTAATGAGCATAAACAGACATGGATGTTTCAACTTTTGAAGTGGTAAATCATTAGTGACGTGTTGGTTGAGACATGAAATGACGTGAGACGTTGTATCTGCTTATATACATAAATGCCTGAGTACTTTATATCTGTTTACGGAGAAAAACATGTTTTATGTTATGTTGGATGTGGTTTTTGATTTAAGGGTAGGAAAATTAGAAGCTATGGGATAGGCATTGAGAGTGATTTTGTGGAGAATTTTGCAGGAAAATGGCAGAGAAGCAAGTATGTGGGAGTTTCGATGGTTGGAAAGACATTAGCAGTGATGGGTTTTGGAAAAGTTGGATCTGAAGTGGCGAGGCGTGCAAAAGGGTTGGGCATGCACGTGATTGCTCATGACCCTTATGCTCCGGCTGATAGAGCCCGTGCTATTGGCGTGGAGCTTGTGTCCTTTGCTCAGGCTATCGCCACTGCAGATTTCATCTCCCTCCACATGCCACTCACTTCAACCACCAACAAGATCTTCAATGACGACACTTTTGCCAAGATGAAGAAGGGAGTTCGCATCGTCAACGTTGCCAGAGGAGGAGTTATTGATGAAGATGCATTAGTAAGAGCCCTTGACAATGGAATCGTTGCACAGGTCAACCTCTTTTCTTTTCCCTTTTTTCTTTTTTCTTTCCTTATTCAACAGTAAAGGATAGATACAGGTCAACCATCAAAATTGAAAACTTACCTTGGTAATTTGCATAAAAGAGATTATGCATATTTCTGGTAAGAAACTGTAATTCTGATTAGAGATAAAGACAAATAACACCTAGTAACTTTATTATTCTAAAGGATTATCATGCATACAAGTTTTTCCCTTTTCAATTTTCAATGTCACTCTCCAATGTTGCACATGATTATCACATAATGGTGCCTAAAGTTACAAACTTTGTCAAAATTGCATGTGGAGCAGGCAGCTCTTGATGTCTTCACCGAAGAACCTCCATCCAAAGACAGTAAGTTAGTGCAGCACGAGAATGTCACTGTTACCCCTCATCTTGGAGCTAGCACCAAAGAGGCACAGGTTTGTTCTTCCTTCACAGTATTGCTTTCTATTATTCAATAAATTCCACACGAGTTGAGATTCTCTATTGGTTTCTTGGTGTTGTCCTGGGCAGCATTTTGATGTTGGTATATTAAAATTCATTTTAATATATTTTAAAACATCAAAATCAATGTTCATCGAACAACACAAAATATCCAGTAGTGATCCAATTTCATTTAGCTCTGTTGTGTAGCATATATGCATCATATCCTGACCATTTATACTTCACCAGGAGGGTGTTGCTATTGAAATAGCAGAGGCTGTGTTAGGAGCATTGAAAGGGGAACTCTCAGCAACTGCTGTCAATGCTCCAATGGTTGCTCCTGAGGTAAGCATTCTGAATGTGACCTTCTTGCTGTTCCTTTCCTACACTGCAACTGCAATCAATAAAAAAAACATCATGGTTGGTTGTTGTGATGTTCAGGTGCTGTCAGAATTGGCCCCATATGTGGTGCTAGCTGAGAAGCTGGGGAGACTTGCTGTGCAGTTGGTGTGTGGAGGAAGTGGGATAAAATCTGTGAAGGTGGTTTATCGATCAGCGAGAGGCCCAGATGACTTGGACACTAGACTTCTGCGAGCCATGGTTACAAAGGGCATCATTGAGCCAATATCAAACACCATTGTGAACCTTGTGAATGCAGATTTCATAGCAAAGCAGAGAGGGCTTCGCATAAGCGAGGAAAGAGTGGTTGTTGATTCATCTCCTGAGCTTCCTGTTGATTCCATCCAGGTACAGATCTCGAGCGTGGACTCCAAATTTGCAAGTGCTATAGCAGAGGGTGGTCATATCAGCATCGATGGAAAAGTGAAGTTCGGTGAACCTCACCTCACATGTGTGGGGTCCTTCGATGTGGATGTGAGCTTGCAGGGGAATCTAATCCTGTGCCGACAGGTGGATCAGCCCGGCATGATTGGTCGTGTCGGAAACATTCTTGGTGAGCAGAACGTGAATGTTAGCTTTATGAGTGTGGGAAGAACATCTCGTAGGAAGAAGGCCATCATGGCTATTGGTGTCGATGAAGAACCAAACAAGCAGGCTCTTGACAACATTGGAGCTGTGCCTGCCATTGAAGAGTTTGTTTTCCTCAAGCTGTAGTAGTTACTAATCATGGTATATACATAAATAATGAGTATGTATGGATTTTGATCAAAAGTAAAATAGCTACTCCTGCTTAAAAACAAATGTTTTGTTTTTCTTCTAGTTTTCTGGTCTTTGAGTGCACTTGCACTTCATCTAGATCTGTTTTTACATATTGGTGGACTAATCATGGATGTGATATATTCTGTTTTGGAATTTGCATTGGGTGATTTTGAGAATAAAATTAGTTGTTTTCAGCTAGTGAGTAGTGTGTGGACCTCTGAGTTTTGCTTTTTTTTTTTCTTTTTCTGGGTTTTGCTATTGCAGTATCATTGTTTCAACAAGTGGCATAGCATAGGGAATCTCACCAATAATGTAATGTACCAACTTGAACTTGCTCAAGTTGCAAGCAATAGGAGAAATCCATTTGCTTCAATATAAAGTTGCTATAACACCTATCATTAAAGGTATAAAGTTCAAAACTGGTTAGTGCAAAGAAAAGCCTGCATCAATTCACTTTATTTTAAAATTTCAATGAATTATAAAATTGTTTATGTGTATTTCTGCATTGATATTGGTTTATGTGAGTATTTCTGCATACAACTGTTAGTTTACTAAATTTGTCTTTTGTTTAAGTTGGTGTGTTTGGATATTTTTTTTATGCAAACGAAAAAAAAATGTTAAGAATTTAAGTGTGAGTCTAATAGCAGTATATTTAATAGCAGTGTTAAAAAAAGTTGTTTACTTTTTAAATCAAACCCGTATATTTTTTTCATATCCGTGGATATCCACGGGTACCCACGAGTATTTACAAAATTATTTAAAAAATAAATATTTAATCATAAATTCAAATAAAATAAAATAAAATACATCAGTGTCATAAATTTTAAATAAATTCCAAACTAACTCAAGTCCATACAAGTTCAAATAATTATAAAAATAAATATAAAACGACGTTCAACAGAATGAAAAATCTTTAATTAATGTTTTGATCAACAAGTCCACTTTCTCCGATTGATTCCTGAAAAATAATCAAATAATAAACCTCAACTATCACATGTCAAGTATTCTTATATTAATTCCATCATTTGACAACAAGCATATCATAAACGTCATTGTCTATTTAGGGTTTGATGTATATGCCCAATTTCAAAGAAGACAGAAGACAAGATGTGCAGTTTATAAGAAATTAGGACAAAATATTTTTTACTAATATATATATATATATATAAGGGTATTTTTGTGAATTAAAGTTTAGTGGGTACGAGTATCCACAGGTACAGATGCTATGATATCCGTACTTGCCCCGTTAACATGCGGGTATCAAAAATACACGTATCCACAGGTAGTGGGTATTCATTTTTAATATTGATTTCCTACCCATTACGGGTTTTATCCGTGGATACCCACGAGTACAAATATTATGAGTTTGATGTAGATGTAAATAGTATAGTTATTGATTCTAATTTATTTTAGTATGGTTTATTTTTGTAATTTTATTATTTATTAATTTAATTTAGTTTTTCAATTAGTGAAAATAATTTATTTGGTTATTTTTGTTAAGTTGATATTAATTTTTTATCTGTATATTTTATGTGTCAATGAAATTTATATATATATATATATATATATATTTAATTATTTAGTTTGTCACGAAACTTATTCGCATTTCTAATGTATTTTTCATCTTATAATAACTTTTATGTAATTATGTTAGAATGATATATATCAATCAAAATTTCTTTAGGTGTCACGTTTGAATATTTCTATTATTTTTTAATATTTTTATTTATTGTATATTTTTCTTTCACATGAGAATGTTTAATACTCGCAATTTAAGTGTTTAATAGCATAAACCTTTCATTCATTATGTAATAATAGAAAACCAAATTCTTTATTTATTATTTATTTTTGTTTCATTTGAAAAACTCTTTTATTTCTTTAAAACAGTTTTTGTTATTTCTCAACCATTGAGTATATATGTTGATATTTGAAAAGTTTTCTTATATTTCTAAAGTATTTTTATCTTATCATACACTTAATTATACATTTGTTTTTCTTTGTGCAATTTTTTTCAATAGTTTCTCAAATTGTTTATAAGACACACATTTGTTAAATTTTTTAATATTTTTTGTTGTTGTTTGTTTTCATCATGTAGAATACTATTTCAATATATTTTATCTAATTATTTTTTATTTTATAACTTATTATCAATCATACTGTAATATTTTCACTATAATTGTATAAATAATTTTTATTTACTACAATATAAAAATTTAATGTAATTGCCATGAATATTTTTTTATCACCATCCAACATAGATGGAGTTCAAAAAATATTAAAATTTCATTATTATATTTATTAGTTGTTCTTTGCATCATTTTGATCAAGTGATGTATTATTTGGAGATGACAAGAGTTTCTTGATCACTTACTAATGTAGCCAAAAATAATTCAAGCGTAAAAAAAATCTATTTTGTGCTAGACAAGGTTCAAACTCACATCCACTCAATTATTAAGTATATGCACAACCATCAACCTATAAATGTTTCATGACATATCATGCACACATACACTCATAACATCAAGCCACGTGTTCATATATGCGCCCACAATACATTAAATAATTAAAACCTAAGTCATAATTAAACCTAAGTCAAATACATTAATGACATACACAAGACTTAAACCTAAGTCCCCTCAAATGCACCAAGCGTGTCATAATTAACCACTTGAATTATAATTTTCCACATTAATTAGTTTATAGATTCATTCCCTCATATTTATTAAATAAATATTTATTTATTTATTTAATTTTTCCTGGTCTTATAATATCTAAAAAATTTATAAATTTTAACCGAAAAAAATATAAATATTTTTATTATCATCATTTTATATCCAAAAATATATAAAATTTATCATAATTAACTTCTAGAATTTTCATATGGTGAATGATAAATGAATGAAATCTATCAATATTTGAAACTTTCTGTTATGTTTCAATAGATAGGTAATTTAATGGTTCCATTGGATCCAACTTCAAGACTTGACAGGTTGATGTAATATACTTCATATTTAATTCATATATCACGATGGAAGCTCAATAAATATTTGAAGTTAAATGATCAAGATTGTACATTAAATATATGTTTTCCGAAAGTAAACTTTTAATTTCGCTGTGTTAAGTTAATCCTTTTGTTCTTTCTGTGAAATTGTTAGGTTTCTCTTAAATCCTTGCAGGATATCTATTGCATGTTTATAATTCCAATTATTTGTGAAGCATTTGTTTATATTATTACTTTCTATAATAAATAAGAAGGTACAATCAAAATAAACAATAATAAAAATTATCCTTGCTTTTGCATAGCAAAAATTAAAATAAGATTATATAATATTGTGAAATAAAAATATATATTTCAAATAATTAGCTACGCACGTAAAACAAAAAACTGTATTCCTAGATAGATTTAAATTAGTGTCTAACAAGAAGAGGCTATTTTTAAAAAATATATATTTAACATATTAAGAAATAAAAACTTAATATTAATTAATAGTTTAAAATTTAAATATAGTGCACATAAATCTAATAAATGATTACTTCGTGGATGAAGAAGCTGTGGAGGTTCTTAAATCTATTTAAATTTAAAAAACTATAAAGAAAATTTGTTACATACATTGTTTTATAGAGAGGAGCAAGGAGGGGAGTGTATAGAAGAGAAAGAAGATTGGGGTTGTGTTGAGGGTTAGGGTTAGGGTTTGATCGCACGCAATGGCTGGCACCGGCATCCACCCATACCATCAGCAATGGCCCCCAGCGGCGGCGGCTCCTCCTCCGCCACCTCCAGCGGCCGCCGCCGCACCTCCTCACGCCGGCGATGAGGTTCGAACGATATTCATAACCGGTCTTCCCGAAGACGTGAAAGAGAGGGAACTTCAGAATCTGCTGAGATGGTTACCCGGCTTTGAAGCTTCTCAATTGAATTTTAAAGCGGAAAAGCCAATGGGCTTCGCTCTGTTCACGGCTCCGCACCAAGCACTGGCGGCCAAAGATATTCTCCAGGACATGCTCTTCGATCCCGACACCAAGTCCGTTCTCCACACTGAGATGGCCAAAAAGAATCTCTTCGTGAAAAGGGGTGAGCTTCTTTTAAGGTTCAATCTATAGCTGTAACTGAAATCGAAACCTTTGCTTGCTTCGCATTTGCTAACTCTAATTCTTCGTGTTAATGGCCCCCTTTTCATTGTTTCTTTGTAGGAATTGGAGCTGATGCGGGTGCTTTTGACCAAAGTAAACGATTAAGAACGGCTGGGGATTATACACATACTGCTTATACATCTCCGTCCCCTTTTCATCCTCCCCCGCCACCTGTTTGGGGTCCACATGGGTAAGCACCACCGATATATTTGACACCCACTCCATGAAAATTAAGGAATTTTTATCTCAATGTAATAATTTTAGTTTGCAATGGCATTGATTTTATTTATTTCAATGTGTTTGCTCTTAGTTTGTGACGGTTTTTCTATGGTACAGATACATGGCTCCGCCGCCACCTCCTCCATATGATCCATATGCGGGCTATCCGGTTGCACCTGTACCAATGCCTACTCCTGCACCCATAGCAGCACCTAGTAGTTATGTTCCAGTTCAGGTGAGAGTGGCTGAAAATGTGAATATTGCTTTAATGTATGTTTGGAACTGCCTCAGGAAATCTTTATGTTCGCGTAGTCTCTCTGTCAACCCTCCCCATAGCAGCAGCTTCTGCATGAAAATCTAACTTGATGTGAATTTATTCTTTGCAAATGTGTTCCTAGTCAATGATTATATCATCACTCCACGTCCCACATTGGTCAACTCATTTTAAACGGGGAACATGGGTTAACACATTTAGTTTCACTTGATTTCCCCATCAATGATCACTCCATGTCTTGCAATGTTTAGCTCATATTTTAAAAGGGGATATGGGTTCATGCATTTATTTTCACATCATTTTTCCATCAATGATTAAGTTATCACTCCTTGTCTTGTAATCTTCAGCTCATGTTTTAAAAGGAAGGTTTTTAAATCCGAGTTTACCCATTCTATATGATATGAATATGACACTTGCCCATTGAAAATCTCTTTTGGTCACAAAGGACCTGATATCTGCTCTGGATAATTTATTTCACATCATTAATTTAACAAATGGTGAATTTATCCACATAGTACTGTGTTCATGACATAGTGAACAGTCATGTAAGAGTTCTGGTATTTTATTTCCAAATGGGTATAGGTGGGGAGACATTAGCTTTGAGTTTACTGGATAAGTTGTTGAATGTTGACCTAACTGGTATTCTGTGTACATATTATGATGATCACCATCCACACGTATATAACTGCAATTGTGCAAACCCAAATTAAAAACACATTTCTTAGATATTATCAAAATAAAAAAAAATTATAAATCATTCTCATCATAAATTACTTTCTATTATTTACATATATAATAAATATATAAATAGAACAATTTCCATCTTTGGTTTATGAAGAGACAATGTTTCTATGTTTTTATATTACACTTTGTTTCTTGTTTTATTGGATAATAATGCATTAAAAAATGTGAACACTTCACCAACACGTGCCATTGAAGTATCCAAAAGTATTGGTATCAGATTCAAGAAACAAAGAAAGTACTAGTGTTCATAGGTTTGGATACTTTATTTGATAATAATGCATTGAAAAAATGTGGACACTTCAACACATACTAATGAAGTATCCAAAAAGTATTGGTATCAGATATGTGTAACGAATAAAAGTACTAGTCTCCATAGGTTTGAATACTTCATCAAGTTGTCTTGGTGAAGTACCCTATCATATACAAATACGAGAACCAAAAACCAAATTGAAGTGCTGGTGCTTTATGGATCACAATTGTAAATCTCTTAGATGACTGTACATTAGTTACTCATATCAGTGTAAGTAAACAAAGGTTTTGTTAATTTTACGTATAATATAATATATTGAGTATTCTTATGGCTGGAAAAAGTCCAAGTTGCTTTTTAGTTGAGTTCTTATCTTGCTTTATTTTTTTTTTCTTTGCCAAGTTATCTGATTTTTTTTCTGTTTTTTTTTTTTTTATTTTTTTATTTAGATTTGGTTATACACAATAGTAAATGATATAGTGTGTTGCTATCTCTAACTTTATTATTTTGAATAGAACACAAAAGATAACCCTCCTTGCAACACCCTGTTTATTGGGAATTTGGGAGAGAACATAAACGAGGAAGAAGTAAGGGGCCTTTTCAGTGTGTAAGTACATTTACTCCTTGGCCACTGGTTCTTATGTTCAGTTTACATGGCATTTTCTATCTCAAAAGACTCAGAACAATATTTTGATCAACTTTGTGTTGCAGACAACCCGGTTTTAAGCAAATGAAGATTTTGAGACAGGAGAGGCATACAGTTTGCTTCATTGAGTTTGAAGTCAGTGATCTTTCAATAAAATTTTGTCTAACTTGTTAATTGGTGAATACTTGTGCTTTGTTTCTGGTGAATTTTCCTTGGTTTGACTTTCCATGACCTATTGCAGGACGTGAATAGTGCTACCAATGTGCACCATAACCTGCAGGGTGCTGTTATCCCAAGTTCTGGCTCCGTTGGCATGCGGATACAATATCCTTTTCTATATTGTCAAGCACCCTGATATTTTCTTTCTGATCCTCTCCCCTTGTTTACTTTTCAAAAGTTGACTGTGCATCTGCGGTTGTAGCTCTGGAGACTACGGCAGACATTTTTACTAAAATGTTTGCATTTGTAACATCATACCACGAATTTGTTTTTTCCTTTTTTACTTTAATGTGACTGAGCATCAATGATACTAGAACCATGGATTTCTTTTAATTCAACTACTTTTTATGGGTTTAATTGTTTTGCAGTCCTATCTAAACATGAATACAGCTGCATGTGTTAGTGCTTTATATGTCAAAATCATATAGTAAATCTTATGATTTGGGGTTTATATGTTTCCAGTGTTGTTTTTTTTTCTTATCATCCATTATCCCTTAAGTTGGATTCAAAAGTTCTTATCCTTGGAATTCAGTTTGGTACAAATTTAGTTGTGGTTCTGTTATGTGCAGGGAATTTCTTTTGGTGTTTTTCTTGACTTCTCAGTAGATATTCAAAAAATCCATTTGGAAAGAGGAAAGATAATATTCCTATTGCTGTTCCCACTGCTAATGGAGCTCCACCAACAATGACTTATCAGTAGCTTGAAGGGGATGTAATCTGTTCTTTATGCTCCGACAAATATTACCACATAATAGGATGCATCTTGCTGCTGTCACATGCATCCATTGATCATCAAGTCATCGCCATTAGCATCCTTGCTCATGTGAATGAATGCACAGTGGCATCATATACATACATTTGGCTATGTTATACTAATCGGACATGCATTTCTTGGCAACATGTGTTGGTTCCCAGATTACTTTTATAGGCGTTTAGATGGTATTATCACCTGTAGAATTGATGCATGGGTCTAAATTTTGTTTAAATTGTGTGCTTTCTGGTCATATATACATTCTGTGTACATTGGCATTAGGAATGCTTATTCAAACAAGCTTTTGGCTTGTATTTTCTAACTTTAGGTTCATCTGGTGCTTATTTGACATGACATCTTATGCTGATACTTCTATTACATATCACGACCTGGCTAGGATCTGGAGAAATAAGGATGTTATAGCAATGGTCATGCTACCCTTTCCACTATCATATTACCATTTTCATTACACCATATTTAACATTTTCCCCCATTTTCAATCCGTCATTCATGACTCCATTTAATCAGAGCATTAATGTTGATGCTTTGATATTCAAGCTATTGAGACCTGTTTAAAGGAAATCCCCGGAGTTATATATTGTCTGATTTATACAGGATTTCAATACGAGAAAGCATCCTTTCATAATGGGAGATCCATTACTGCTGCTGCCATATCGTTGGAGGTAATCTTTGTTTGCTTGGGTGAACTACAATCAAATTTAGGTTGCAACTTCTGTCGATTATCAAGTGAAGCCTCCCCGAGTTATTATACTCATTAAACAGTTCACTGACTTATTTTTTCCACGACATGCTAATTCTTTGCTAGTTTTGAAAATCTATTATTGTAGCAAAAGTTTAATTTGTGTAACAGAAGAGACTCATAGGTCAAGAATAGATCCCGAGGAAAATGGAGTAAGGGCTGTAGAATCCTCACCTTACTACTGGGTTCATTATTATTTATGAACAGTGGTCCGAGTTTTGCAATGAAAATTGCAACTTCGGAGTTGAGTATCAAACTAGAGAGACATCAATTGTTGTATTAAATTCAATTCTACCCAACATCAATTGTGTTAGAACTAAAGCCAACAATTGACCGTTATTAACGGGCATTTTGTCGCGGACTACGTTTGCAGTCTTTTCCAAAGGAATGAAATGACATTTTAGCAGCTTTATCAAGCAAGTGTTTAGTTATGCATTTACAATACTCTGAACGTGTAAATAAAATTCAATTCCACACGTCAACAATGTTACTTTAGTAAGCATAACGTTAATTTAATTATTTCATAAATTTAATAGAACAATAAAATGGGTTTCAAAATCGCGCTTAGGTCTCTACAATTTTAATAACGTCCATACGAGAACATCTGTTTAAATTAAAATAACTTGAATTTTGATCCTTTATTAAATTCTTCATTGCATTTTTTATGTTGTAATGGTTTTGCAAAACTATATTATTTAGAAATAAATTTGATTGCTTTTATAGTTCAAAACTAAATCGATGATGTATAAATTTTATTTTATTAGACGTTTTACAGATTACACTTTTAAGCGCTAAAATAGTCAATCCAATCTGTCAACTTAAGAATCAGTGTCATGAAACAAATAAAATTTAAAGAAATTTAAAGTAGACTTATTTGAAAAGAATAATTTTTGAGAATGCGAACAAAATAATGAAGTCAACAACATTTACAAACCAACAAGCAAATTGACAGGAGGAAAAAGGAAAAAATATTGGAAAACTTAATCTACAGAAATGCAATGAGGAGATAGATCTCGATAGAGTACAAAAATCTGCTTACCAATTTCACGAATGACTTAATTTACAAGGATGCAACTATGCCTCACGAACTATTATGCGATCTCACAGATGAAATTGACTGAGCAGACACCGACGCAGTAGGGCTGCTAACTTCTCTCTCCCCATTTATTTCTTTTGGCTTTCCACTTAGTCTCTCCATTACATCTTGACATATGTCGTTAAACCATTCGTCTTCTGGCAGTTCTCTGCCATTCAAATATATATTAACATAACAATTTCCTTTTAAATCACAATTTTTAACAGAAAATACATTTGCAGAAACATTTACTTAATGTAATGATAGAATGTTGATGATGACAACGGTTACTTACCTATATGGATCCATCCCTGTTGCAGAAAATGCCGCCATCGCTTTTGTTATAATCTCATTCACAATTCGTTGCAAATTTCTTGACAAGTACCGACCGTGCGAAGCAAAACATACGACAAACTTCATATCCAGATAGAACTGCACAACGTAAGAAAAAAATTATGTGGCCACAGTAAACTTTTCCGTTCACGAGGTCAACCATGTAAACTTGCATCTATTAATTGTGAGGAAAATTCATTCAGCAAGGTCAATGTTGTCAATTTAATTTTTAAATAATAGAGTAGAGAATATGGAAAATTTTCTTGAGGGGGAGGAACAATTATTTTCAGTGTTCTCCAATAATGGAGATGAAAGTATGACCAGAATCTAAGTGATTAGCATTGTTAAAGTGGTTTCTCCATGTTTTTGATAATAGCACAGACTAATTGATATTTGACACTTGTATCAAACAACAAATCTTGCATCAAATGAAAAATAATCAGTAATTACTTAGGCTAATGTATTTATTTTCGTGTCTTCCAATTTGTTTTGGATTATTTCTACATTTACTTTCAATTAATTATTTCAGTATTATTCAAATAAATTAGAAAGTATTTATTACAAACTAAATTAAAATTTGGTCACCCTTTAATTTTTTATTTATAATTTTGGCTTCATCTTTTTTCACACGATTTTGGTTTTCCTATTTTATAAAATTGGAAATTTTGGTTCGTTCCACAATTCTGCTTATAATTATCTCCTCTAATTTTTAAATTTTAATTAATTACATTATCTTTTGATGGTTCTTTGAATGATTTCTGGTTTAAGGTTCAACTGGATCAAAATAAAAGAAAAAAAAATGTATCCAAAATTGAGGTTTAGACTAAAATTGCATTTTTTTTAAATAAATCAAAATTGCGAAAAAAAATAGGAGTACCAAAATCGTGGATCATGAATTAAATAGAGACCACAATTGCAATTAGTCTTTATTATTTAAAGTTCTTTTAAGCACTGTTTGTTTATTAGAAATAAGGCCAGACTTTGATCTATATAAGTAATAGAAAACTTGAGCCTCACATATTTATCCTAAACAAAAACTCTCCTATTTAGATTGCAATTGAAGGCATCAATTTTTGTTTGTTCTGGCAGTAACCAAAACAAAAAGAAATCTATATGATATTATACTAAAAAACTCCAATGTCATACCTGTTGAAGACCAAGGGGACCTAACGGCCTGGGCCCTTCCTCAATATCATCCCAAAAGCTCTGGTCTTCTGAAAGCCACAACATAACAGTTTCTGTAAGTCTCATCAAGAGCAGCGTAGCAAATCTTTCCCTCCCTACAAACATATCTGCTGCTATATTGGCCATTCGGTTTAGTTTTACAAAAAGCTCCTGAACAATAAAATAGTAGCCTCATCAGATACTTGAATAATATTTGTAGTATAACTCGGCAATTAAGTTAGAAGATAATTTGCAATGACTTTAGCATAAAAGAAAAGATAATTCATATAATCCAACATGTATGAAACGAGTTATAAAGAATAACGGCTCTGTAATCCAAATCCAACCTAGAAGAAGGCCACAGAAGATATATTCGTTATAGAAATTCAATGGAGAAAAGGATATGAAGAAGGACTCCGCTTGAAAATTAAATTCACATATAGGCAATATATAGGAAGATATAAAATAATCATGTATGCTTGGGAAAATAGGAGGTTAAATGCTTCAGCGCTCTCAGTTTACACACACATATACTAATGATATACACTACAAGTGTAGACATTTTTCTACACACGCATCCGATGGAAATTCATCTTATTGCCGCACCATGTCAATAAATAGCAATCTGTCCCCTTTAAAGTGAATATTAGGTACAATAAGTAACCTTGAACGTTTGGTTGATGAGAAAATGGTTAATATTCAAACACAAACATGATTTGATGGGCATGAATGGTAACATCAACATTTGATTTTTTCATAGATGAATTTTATTTACTTTACCCTCTGAAGGAACTGCTCAATTTACAGGAACCAGATCCAGTGAATAAGATGATGTGAAAGTAAAGTGAATTCTTACGCGATGCTAGTGTAAACAAACTCACTAACATGTGAGAGATGACTACGACCAATTCGATCTTTAAAATATAGAAGATAGAAATAGATAGGCTGCTAGCGCCTCAAGCTTGATCATGATGCACATAAACAACATATATTGTATGATTTCTTTCGTGATTATAAAGTTGATGCGTGTGTAAGAAATGGCACAATGTTTAATCCCTTTTGGTAGGTAGAGGGAGACATTTAACCACAAGAATGAACACAAACAAAACAGTGAATTCATATATTAGGACTAAGAACTTCCATAGTCAGCCAGCTATGTAAGGTTAAGGTTAATACTCAATAGTAACAGATACTTCAAGAAAATTATTTTGCTCAGTACCATGATTAAGCAGCTATTTCAGAATGCATACTTAGATTTCAAATAAACCAATACTTGGAAATGGGAAAACTTAGTAATGCACTAATTTGAAGACATTATTATTAGCTGAAACTCAATGAAAGACATAAAATTTTGTAGGTCCTATTCATACTCATTTAATGATTTCCATTTTTCATTTTCTAACTACTAATAAATTTCAAGCAATAACAGTGTCATTAGCACTTCCCAATTTGTAATTCACTCTTCCGAATAATGAGGCAAATAAGAAAATCTGTAGATAAATATTCACTAAAGAATCAGATATCCAAAATACCTGAAAAATCAAAGATGGAAGCCATTCAATTTCTTCAGCATTTCCATCCATATTTATATACATGTCAGCAGTAAGATGACTATCACCTTCCTCAGTAAAAATTAGATCCAGTGCATGTTGACGACAGAATGAATCTTTTAATCTGTCCACTGAACCAACAAGTCTTCTCCTCCATTCTCTTTGTTCAGGATGACGATTTTGTCTTTCGGAGTTTCTTCTTCGATTATCATCATTGTAGGCAGCTTGATTTATGGGGGAAAGCTTCATAGCTGCACGTGGAAGTAGTTCATCAGCTAGTAATGAGGCATTTGCTAACAATGCAATTTGCTGATCCTCAGTCTCAGCCATGCGTACAATTTTGTTTCCAGAATCTTCAAAGCTCGCCTCTTCCTCCATTGATCCTGGTAATGCTTTTATGAGCGTGTTCACATAGGAGTTAAATACTTGAAACAATCCCTCCAGGGCTTGGCCTCCCAACTGCATGCTAAGCAGTGGTCCTACATCCTCAAAGAAGTCCTGTATACAGAACATCCAGTATGAAGTGAAATAACAAAATAAATCCATTAAAACGAAACAGGAAACATATATAGAACTTGGTATAGATCTAAACAAGATTAAAATGTGCACGAGTATGTATTCTGTACGAAGGCAGTTATTTCTTCAGTAAGAACACGCGAAGCATAGAAGATTCAACAGCACAAGACTAAAAATATTTAAGTATATTCACTTAAAGAATCGAAATAACAAATATTTTGTACACTTAGTTTTTGAACATCTACTCCCACTGTCCCAAGCAATGCAACATCTCTGTTCAGTACTTCAGTCTAACAAGTCAAAACTGAAATTCTCACCTGGACCATCAAATTAAAGCGATGGGCACTGCTTGTAAGTTTATGTTGAAATGCTGTTGAATTACTAATGGATAAACTTGAAGGCCTACTACTCTGACGACTAGCTGTAGGAGGGTATGTAAGTACCCAATCATCAGCCGCGGCCAAAGCAGCAGTACTCTCTTGAATTCGTTTCAAATTAGCATCTAGTGCTTGCTCAACACTAGGCCTAAAAAGTTTCAACAGCACGGGACAAAGGGCTAGACCACGAGCTTCCAACAATGAGCAATGACCCAATGCTATTTGAACACACTCTGCAGCAGCTCTTAAACCTCCTGCAGCTGCTGATGAAGCTAATGCATGCCTTTTCACCAGAAGAGCAAAGGCCTCTGTTTGCTTTGTAGCCCACATCACAAGTTCCGAAGTATAAGCTGGCTCCTCACCAAAAATAGCCAAAGAATCACTGGCAGCTTGAGCAACTGCAGAGAATACCAGTTGGGCTAGAGCAGCAGTATATGCTCCACCATATGAGGTGCTTGATGGTCGGAGACTTTGCATATTATACTGATACCGTTGTTGATGGGCATTAAGTAGCAAGCTGTGGGCATTGGGACCATCTCCAAGCCTTTTAAGGGCGGAAACTGATGCACGGAGCTCAGCACCACGTGTGGAGGGTTGACAAGCAGCTTCAGTTAACTGATCGGCTAGCTTTTGTCTACGTTCAGCAATGGAATTCTGTAGGGACAAAAGTACCAACGGGCTGATAAACTTCATCTCTTTAGCCTCAGAAACTACACGCTCTCCTTCATCGAGAGCAGCCAAAGCCTCTTCCACCCGCCTTTCAGCCAAGAGAACATCCAAGAGATCAGGAAACTCTACCAACCATTTGTCTAGGTCTGATATCTCCTTATCTTCGGAATCTGATGTAGCATTTACAGAAAAACCATCAGAATTTGAAATTGATAATGATTCGATGTGAACTCCTTCAGCTAAACCATGTATCAAGGCAGCTTGTGTAGAGAGCAGGTTTCTAATAGATGAAAGCTCCCCCTCCAAATCAGATATCTCCTTAGATGTTCTGTAATATTAATATTGCTAAGATTCAAAATATGACCCACAACATATCAGCTAAGTAACATTAGTTAAAACACATTGCAGCAGCTACTCTTTCAGGTCCAAACATAGAAGGGGTAAAATATCTTAAAACGAAGAGTAAAGAAAAAACTCTAATGTACCTTCTATTTTGCATTTCTTCCACAAAACTCCCTCTAATTCTAGAACATACACAAAATCCCTCCTATTTTTTAAATATGTTACATTTAAACCCACAGCTATTATTTGGTATAACTTTGATATCCCGATTATAGATTTTGTCACATTATACAAACCTCCTCTTGTTAAACACTACATAAAATCCCTTCCATTTCATAAATACATAATTTCACCATTTTATAGTAAAAAATTGAAATTATTAAATCCTTAAAAGACAGGTTTTACAATATTATTAGAGTAACACATAAAAATAAACAGTAAATTTATTATTTCATATTCAAAATAAAATATTACTTCATTTTTTTGTAACAAAACTCTAATAAAAGCTTAGTCATATGAATAATTAATAGGATCCAATTAAACTATTTACTTAAAATTGTTTTTAAAAAAATTGAATAATAGAATTTTTATTACTTCGTTATGTTTTTTTATTGCAATAATTTTGAAATAACTTTTGTCATTGATAATTTTTTTTAATAACATTATTAAATTTTTTTCATTTCCTTCAATCATTTCAATGTTATCTTAACATTTTTGTATCTTTAAATATTAAATAATTTAAAATTTTTATTATTATATTAGTATTTGATTGCAATGTATATAAAATATAGGGGTGTTTGTGTAAAGTTTACGAAATAGACTGGACAACGGATTTTGTGTAATTGGTCAGAATCTGTGAAAATAATATTTATCTCAATTAATTTAAAAAAAAAAGGTTTTGTGTTTGCCTATCTCAATTTATAAACTAGGAGGAATTTGAGGAAGTTTTTTTAAAGTGCTTTTGTTTTTGAGATGTAAAATAGAAGGGAGATTGGAGTAATTAAGAAAAAAAAAGGTACATGAACTACCCTCTCCCCAACCAACACACCCAAACATTCAGGGAGGGAGATATTTCGCCCAAACAAAATAAGAATTACCAGTGTCTGATGCTAAACACCCTTTTTCCAATAATATGCTGATATAATATTTATTTGATATCATATGATGTTACAACTAAAATATTGGGACATTTTTAGAATTTTTAAAGCACCATAAGATTTACACAGGTTGCGTACAAACCACTGAAACCCAAATTTTCAAAACCAAACCAATTAAATTGGTAAGCAGTCCACCAGACTTCTAAAACTGGAGAATGAGAACCAATCTCAAAACCATTAAAACAATGCAAACTGATTGTAGTTTGACTGGCTGAACTGGTTGAAAGATAATTTTTATTCCTATACCACTCAAAATACTTCAGTTATTAGGGAAATAAAGGCAGAACTAGGCTGTGGTAGATGACTGTTTGTTAAACACTAAAGCATTGGTGTTTATTAGTAAAGTGATTTTGTTTATATAGATATCATGGTTTCTATAACAACATTTGTGTACTTAAGTACTTAATATATGTTTTGCTAATATTGTTTACAAGTCTAACAAAATTTTAGTTAGATTTCACCACCTTGAATCTCTTTCTTTATTAGTAAAAGGACCAATGCAGTTTTCAAAATATTGATACAAACTGGCACAACTAACCGTATGAAGGCTGCATAGTTAGCATAGACACTTCGACGCATCTCCTCAGCAGATGCCTTCTTCAAGTCCACCAAATATGTGCACAATTGCTTAATTTCCTGAGGAACAAAATATCTTTACTTAGAGCATGTTCGGAACATCTGAAATCTTAGATTACAGCTGTTTTTTTCAGAAAAAAAATATTATTTGTGAAATAAGCTATATTCAGGAAAATAACTTAAATTTGAAAGAAAATATGGAGAAATAAGTTGTTCTTTTGACTTGAAAATCCGAAACTTACGATCATTTTTTCAACAGTTCCATGTTTCCAGCATCATACACTCTTTTTTATATATCAAAACTGTTTTTTTTCATCCAAACGAACTTAATTATCTTACAATCACTTTTCAACAAACTTATCGACACATAGAACCTTCTGATTATAGTCAGTAATACATATAATTGATTATTAAAATAATATAATTTTGCAGTTGTCGCAAGCACACCCTTAATGTGAAGGTCAAGAAAATTTTTCTCTACCTGGTGGGAACTAGGCGGATCCAATAACAGGTTTCAGCACTACATATGACTTTTTCTTTTATCAGCCAGCACTACACATGACATGACTAAAGCCTTGTTTAGATAATTTTGTCCTTACGACTTTATAGGAGAAGAAAATAAGAAAAATAAATCAAATAAGTTTCTCCAGCAGCTAAAATTAGCTTATGCAGAAGCTAATTTGTAGAAGATCTCTTGTATTAGCTTCTCCAAAATCTTCTTTTTAACTTGTATAAGCTAATTTCAGCTTAAGAAGAAACTCTTTTCATTTTTCTACTCATTTTCTTCTCCTTCTAGTGCTTATGGAGTAGTTTGTCCAACTCTAATTGAAAGCTATTTCACAACTACATGAGTCCTAAATAGATGTTGAAGGAGACATGTATCTAATAGCCATATATAGCACAGAGAAGGTAGGAAAGAAACTACAAACTTTCCCTTTTCAGCCAGTAAAAGGAGTCAATTACAAATAAAAGCCATCTCAAACTGTAAAATTTATGAATAACAGGATTGACAAAGGATATCACATGTTACCGAGGTGTACCACATGATACTTCAGTCTAAAATAAAGCTTGTCCTCTCTTGACTTCCTAGCTTTAAGGAGTGACTTTATTTTGAATTAAAAATCAACTTAGATTCTACTGTCAAGAGAAAATTAAAAGAAATGAAGCATGCAACGATGAACTTCATATGTCTAAGTCTAACCAGTTGGATGATCTTCCCAGGCCTCAACACAAGCATCATTTAGGTATAAATAATAATTAAGCTTCTACTATTGAGATATCAACGAATACTCAATTACCGTAACATGACACACAAGCAAAAGAAAGAGAAATCATTCACCAAATTTTCACTGTACATTACTTTCGTTTGTTTATGCTGTGGCAAAAAATGCATCTCCTCGTGAGGAAAAATTTAGCAAGCATCTATAAACTTGCGAATATAGATTTACAATTTAAACTGAGTTTTGAAAAAAAAAAAACGAGGTACTACGAACGAACGCAATCCAAAAGGCTTGGAACGGATCACTGAATATACAACTAATAGGACACGGTAAAGATGAAAATGAAATGAACCTTATCGTTGAGGGAGCAATTGGACTGCACATAGGACTCTGCGTCGAATTTTTCAGTCTTGAAGGGATTGAGACCTTCTTCAAGCTTAGGTCCATTTTCCTTCGCACTCGTCACTGAGCTTCTCGACCGAGTCGTCTTCCCCGTCGCCATATCCACAGATTCCAACTGAGACGAGATCACCAACCACCGAACTTTAGGGTTCAAATTCAAACACTGGAATCCAAAACGTAGATCGATCTACGCACGAATAAGAGAGGAAGCTCACTCAGCAGCACGGAGGAGAAGAAGAAAAGGAGAAGACTCTGTTTCCGTTTCGTTTCAATTTCAATTTCTCTGATCCCTAACAACGCGGTGAAGGCAAGAGTTAAGCTTGCCCCGGAGAGAGAAGATAGGAGAAGATTGCCAGCACACCACGCCTTATTTTTTCTTTTCTTCTCTGAAAATAAAATAAATAAACAAAATAATTTGCTTTTCGTTCTAACTTCTCCAACTAATAATAACTTGCTTCTCCAAATACACTTTCCTCTTTGTTTGTTTACCTGTAAATGATTTGCCCTTTGCACCTTAAAGTGCATGTTTAAAAACTAAATTAATGCCAAATGAAAATATTTGGTGGTAAGATATTCAATAATGACATTTTATTTTATATGTTTTTTAAAATTTATTTATCATATACCATCCAAATTAAGAATGTGACTTACACGATTATTAGGTAGAGTTTGATGCATATGATAGCATGAGATGGACTGCATTTTTTTATGAGTTTTATTTGTATTTTATACATTTTAAGAAATAAAAACTATAAAATATGAAGATAAAAAAAATTGTCTATCCGGCATTCATTGAAAAAGGTTGAATTAAGAAAAATAAAATGAAATAATTGATTAAGAGTCACATTTGACAATGCAATTATAATTACTCAGATCTCAGTTAAAACTGGTACACAGACTACATTTTCATGTCTTAAAGTACATTATTTTTAAGGGCCTGTTCGTTTGTATGTATGGTCATGTAGAGAATGATCTGTGAGGATGGATTTTAAAAAAATTTATGTTCTCATGATACGATTTGAAAAGAAAAGCAGAGATGGATTTGCGAGATTAGTCTGAAAGTTCATCACTTCATTTTGCAAGGATTTAAGAAGATAATATATTATTTTACATTTATACCCTCTTTCAATTTTATATAAATATATATTTATTTTAATTA
>Ga0214545_1002053_pt1 | contig 38657 bp, 11 predicted proteins | sample CNSS4metaG_FD_160064 | JGI IMG/M metagenome (GOLD analysis project Ga0214545, IMG submission 160064) | Root nodule microbial communities from cowpea collected in UCLA plant growth center, Los Angeles, California, USA - CNSS4 | ecosystem: Host-associated > Plants > Roots > Nodule | place: USA...
GGAGTAGTGCTAGGGTTTTGATAAATTGTAATTTATATTTTAAATGCAAATTTTGGGAACTTGTAACCTTTTATGAATTTATTTATGAGTTTTGGCGCGCTATCTTAATAAATTGAAATTTTTCCCACGTTGGGATTTTTATCGAGATGGCTATTAAAGTACTTATTTATTTTAATATTTAATTTTTAAGTAATAATCCCTAGGGATGTTACATCTTCTTAGGCTCTTCACAGCTTGAAAAAGGGTATCGATGTTACTCTCTTGAAACTAAGAAATACTACATGTTTTCCAATGTTACATTCTTTGAACATACCCCTTAATTCTTTCCATCTATTTAAGATATTCATGTCATACAACATGTCCTCCCTATTCTAGTGGTTGAGTACAACATTTCTAATGTCTTTCTCAATCCAAGTCTTGATCAAAGTCCTCTTGAGCCATTGTCTCCACATATTGATCCTCTCTAACACAGGACCCAAACAGGTAGTCCAATTTTCCAAAAACATGGTGAATCCCCTCCTTCAGATTATTCCTTGTCTCATGATACCACGACTCCTGATGAAGGTCATTCAGGCTGACCCATTACTCTCAAGAAAGGTACTCGTTCCTCTCGAAACCCATATCCCATTTATAATTTCTTAGCTATCACAGATTCTCACCTTCTAATTATTCTCTTTTATCCTTAGTGTCTTTTGTTGTTATTCCCAAAAATGTGAATGAAACACTTAATCATCTTAGATGGCGACAAACCATGATTGCAGAGATGTAGGCTCTTGAAAGCAATCATACTTGGGAGCTTGTGCCCCTCCCACTGGCCAAAAAGGTTGTTCGTTGTCGATTGGTGTATGTAGTTAAAGTTGGCCTTGATGGTCATGTTGATTGGCTCAAAGTCCGATTAGTTGGAAATAGTACACTCGGGTTTATGGCCTTGATTATTGTGACATTTTCTCTCTCGTGGCCAAGATGACTATTATTCGTCTCTTCTTTGCAATGGCAGCAATTCGTCACTGGCCACTTCATCAATTGGATATAAAAAATGTCTTCCTTCATGGTGATCTTGTAGAGAAAGTTTACATGGAACAACCTTTGGGGTTTGGTGCTCAAGGGGAGTCTGGTATGGTGTACAAATTGCATTGCTCTTTCTATGACCTCAAACAATCACCACATGCTTGGTTTGGAAAATTCAGCTCCATTGTTCAAAGATTTAGGTTAAGACGCGGTGAGGTAGATCACTCAGTCTTTTACTCACATACCTCTCTTGATAAATGTGTCTACCTAATAGTATATATTGATAATATAGTCATTATAGGAAATGATACTACTGGAATATCTCTATTAAAGGAGCACTTGTGTAGGCATTTTCAAACCAAGGATTTGAGAAGCCTCAAATACTTCTTGGCATTGAAGTAGCTCAATCTAAAGATAAAGTTGTAATTTCTCAAAGGAAGTATGCTCTTGATATACTATAAGAAACTAGTATGATTGATTGTAGACCAGTAGATAATCCTATGGACCAAATCAAAAATTAACAACTGAAGAAGGTGAATTATTCCTCGACCCTAAGAGATACAAGAGGCTGGTTGGAAAACTAATTTATCTCACTATTACAAGGCATGATCTATCTTTTGCAGTTAGCGTGGTTAGTCAGTTTATCTCCAATGGACCAAATCAAAGATTAACAACTGAAGAAGGTGAATTATTCTCTGACCCTAAAAGATACAAGAGGCTGGTTGAAAAATTAATTTATCTCACTATTACAAAGCCTGATCTATCTTTTGCAGTTGGAGTGGTTAGTCAGTTTATGCACTCTTCATGTGTTGGCCATTGGAATTCTATCATTCGCATTCTAAGGTACCTAAAAAAGGCTCTCGAGCAAGGGTTGCTATATGAAGATAGAAGAAGCTTCATGTCTCTAGGGTCTCCTATTGAAAGACGATCTACTACTAGATATTGTGTGTTCCTTGGAGTATTGCGATAATCAAGTCGCTCTCCACATTGCATCAAATTAAGTGTTTCACAAGAGAAATTTTTTATCGACAATTATTAGTTGTTAGTTTTTGTTAGCGAGGGGAGTTGACCCCACAACCTTTCCACCCTCCCTTCTAAACCCCTTCAAACCCACTTTATTTCACTAGATTTTTAGTAGGAGGGATCGAACACACGACCTTCCCCTCCCTTCCCTTCCTTCTAACCACTAAACATATAGAAATAGACTAACATTTTGTTCGTGAAAAGTTGTTTGCAAAGGAAATATGAACTGAGTTTGTTGACTCAAATGACCAACTCGCAGTATGTTTACCAAGTCAAGGGACCTTATATTGAGTTTATTTGTTCCAAGCTTGGTACATATAATTGTATGCCCCACCTTGAGGAGGAGTGTAAAAATAATTACTGCACCTAGACAATCATTATGTCTAAGTTAAGGGGTTGAGTGTTGGATAACCCATGCACCTAGTTATAGCTTTTGATGATTAATCTTCCTTTTGTATCCCCTTTTCATATCTATAAATATGAGGAACTTGAGAAGCGTTTCTTAAGCCCTCAAAATATTTTTTCTCTGTTTAATTTTAAGTCCCCCATAAAAGTTGTAATCTTCAAAATATCCCTTACTAAAATTATAATAAAAATTCTTTTACCTCCTTATTTTTTTATACACTCTAGATCGGTGATCTAGAAGGTATTTTTGAATTTGAAAAATGTCTTTCAGAACACTCGATATGAAAAATATGAATAAATACATTCCAGATTAAGTGTCCTGGAAGGTATTTTCAAATTCGAAAATATATTCCAAAACAGTAATTCTGAAACACAAACAGAAAATTCGGAACAAGTATTTCAGAACACCTATTCTAATTTTTTTATTCCAGAATGTGTTTCCAAGTCTGGAATGTATTTTCAAATAAAAATAAATACATTCCAAATTGAATGTCCCAGAAAGTATTTTCGAATCTGAAAATATATTCCAAAACATTCATTCTGAAACACAAAAAGAAAATTTGGAACAGATATTTTGGAACACCTATTCTGATTTTTTTTTTAATTCTAGAATGTGCTTCCAAGTCTGGAATGTATTTTCATATTTGAAAATACCTTTTAGAATATTCATTGTAGAATACAAAAACAAATTCCAAAATGGTTTTTCGGATTAAGAAATTAGTTCTAAAACATTCATTTCGAAATGTATAAAACATTAATATTCTTGAGGACAGTGAATCCAAACTACATGCACCACCATTATAATCTTGTGTAAGTTCTTGTGTAAGAGTTGGGTGCGCAATAGGGTGAGCATTTGTCGGGTTGGGCCGAATTCGGGTCCAACAAGATTATCTGAATTTAAAATTTCAAATCTATAAACGACCGTTTTACGTTTCAGATATAGTAGATTCGGATTGATTCGGTTGCGGATAAATGTGGATGAAATGTTAAAAACTTTGAGACGATAACCAAGTAAACACCACCACACCACCATCTATTACACAGATCAAAGTAGATCGAAGGAGTTTGAAGCAGATCGGAGCAGCAACAATTACGCCTTCCATCAAATCTACCACTGACTCATACATTTTCATCAAATCTACTGCATTTTCATCATATCTATTGTTGATCTCTCTCACCCAACCCTCACCGAGGTCTCATGCTCCCACCACGAGTCTTTGGCAATCACAAGAAGAACCAAATATGAGGTGGAGCGGCAATGACGCGTTAGTGCTGGTGGCAACCTAGGCTGGTCGACGGGAAAAGGCCGCGGCAAAACAAAATTGAAGAGGAATGGTCGTGTTGTCGCCGACGAGGCTTCTTATGGAAACGGCCTTTGGCAGCTTTTGTTGGTCCATGCGAGTGTGAGTCTGAGTGTTGAAGTTGTATTGTCTTTCAATAAAGAGAAATGATGGAAATGAGATGGTAGATGCAGATTTTCAAATCTGGAATGTACAAAACCTAATTCATGCGCAGGAATGTGGATTGGGTCGGGTATCCACGAATTTTTATTTTAACATCTGAACCGACCATCACAATCCGTTTCTATCCGAGTTTTTCATTTATAGTAACCCAATTAAAACGATCACATATTCATTTTAATTTTCGGTTCGGACGATTATACATATTCTGCTTATCTTTAATGCGTGAGACATGGACAACGTTAATTTCAATTACAAAGCAATTACCTGAACGGAGTTCGGTCTTTTAAACTGAATTGTATCAGTTCAGAATTTATTATATATGATTCATTAATTTTAGTTTAATTTAGTGTAGTTATTTTTCAGTTTAGTATAATTTAATTAATTTTTAGGTAGGTGAAGAGTTTTCTGGTATAAAGAGAAAATGGGAATTTTTGAATTTTACGGGTGCAATAAAAAAAATGGGAGACAAGAAGAAGTAGCCGAAGATCAAACACATGTAACAAAAATCCACCAAGTATGGTTTGTCATTAAAAAGACTGAAGTGATTCGGCACAACTTTCTTCATCCCATAAAGTGACATGAAATCATTAATCCAAATCCAATTAATGCTTTCACCAACAAATGATATTTTTGAAAATAGTCTAATGCAATAAAGTTGAAGAAACCGTCCTCTCAAGAAGGAATTGTTTTCACAACTGATTATTGGATGGTTCATGTAATAACTAGTATAAAATACCTAAATTTATAGGTATATATCAAAACTTCTATGATATGAAACTACAACAAATTTATATATCTAGAATCAGTTCTATGATTATTGGATGACTTGCATCGATATTAAAATGATCAATTTATTTTATAAAATGGTCAATTTATTTTATAAAAGTGTCGCCTATATTTTTTATATTAAACTTCTTGTGTGCAAACATTAAAGAAGTGATGTTAAAGTTATTTTTGTGTTAATGAATCTATATTGGATATATTTGGACAGATACACCAAATCTATAACAAATGGGGTATTGTACATGTCTGATGTACATATGGAACTTTAACACTCTCTGGATGGAAGAACGAGTGTTGGAGTTGTTATTTCCAATGATTCTCAATAATGTGCTGTAAGGATTGAGAGAGACACTCCATAGAGGATCTCTGTTGGGTGAGGAGATGTGAGGAGAAAACTAGGTTGTGATTTTACACAAGTGCCCTTAAATTTTATTTTTCTTTTGTAAGGAAACAAGTGCTCGTATTGTTAGAATTAGAGGATGGGTGTGTGTTGGTGAGGTAAGAATGATCATTAGAACTGATTCTAGATAGCTTATTCATGGTATTTTATGAGTTTTCATATTTTTTATATCTAATAATAATAACAATATTATAATAATAATCAATAAATTTTAGAGGAAAATATTTTAGAGAATATGTGTTTATGTAATCATCACATCAAAACTATCAAAAATATATAAGTATAAATATTTGTTTTCTTTTCCCCTTTTATAAAAAGAATCATAACAATTTTTTATTCTATCTGATATTAATATTCTAACATCTAATATCTAATAATATATAATAATTTTATTTTATCTAATATCTAAGAATAATAATAATATTTCAAACAATATAAACTAAACAGATATTTTCATTCTTTTTATATCTAATAGCAATTTTTAACATAAATAAAAAAAATTATTTTTAAAAACAGAAAAAGAAAGAAGAGATATTTACTTGTTGGGCTAACATTAAAGAAATAAATACGTGAGTAAATAACTTAATTATTATGAAATATATTTAAAATATTAAAAAAATTAATTAAAAATTAAATTTACACATATTAAAATATAAAATATTAAATTAATCAAAAATATTAAAAAACTAATTTAGTTTTTCAGTTTTTATTAAAATTAAAAGAATAAACATATTTAATTCATATAAAGAAAACTAATAATTTTATAATGATAATAAAAAATATTTTTATCATTGTTATTATATGTATTATAAATGTCTATTTATCTTTTATTAAAAAAATAAAATTATAATTATAAAAATAAATATAAATAATTTTATAATTTTATTGTAAATAATTCTTATTTACTTCCTAATTTATAAAAATAAAAATATCACTTAAAAATAAAAATAATGAAATAAAATTGAAATATATATATATATATATATATATATATATATATATATATATATATTTCAAAAGAGTATTTATATGAAGATATAGATTACTATGAAAAAAATATATTAATAAAGAAAAATTTATAATAATTTAAAATATTATTTAATTTCTTTAAATTAAATTTTTTCATTTTTATCATATCTTATTTTATTTTCTACTTACCATTTCTCTTCTCCACCATTTATTTTTGTTCGGTGAAACCATGAAACAGAGTGTAACACAGTTCTGTTGTATGCAGCACCGCTGCATGGCAGTGTGAGGAATAGCTGTCATACTAACACCTGCACACTCGGTTGCTTAAAATATTTAATATAACTTTTATTATAAAAAATAATTTAAATTAATAATATTCAGTTAAAAGTTATTTCTTAAGATATTATAAGCATACAGGTTATATTGACGGCAAGAAAACATCAACCCTAAAATGTTGCTTTTATTTATTACATTACATTTCTACCAAACAACTCTTCTATACAAAAAGTTGTCAAGTATTTAGTTCAAAAGGATATATGGTAAATCTATAAATCATTTATGTTTATGTTAAATCTGTATATACAGATTTTTTTTTTACATACCATAAATAAAGTCATTATATTGCTATTACTTTGTAGTCATCTTAATTCTTCATTAATAGCACGAATATCATTGTATCTTTTAAGATTCTATTTGATTTTTGAGATTTGAGAATGGTATGTATATTTCTTGTAGATTTTAATTAGAAACAAATCGCAATTATAGATCAGTAGTATAAATATAATCTTATAAATTAGTTTTTATAAAATTAAATTAGACACAAAATTTGTTTAATAAAATAGTATCTAAGTTTATTATGAAAGATTTGCTAAATTGGCTGTATCTCATTATTAAATTATTATTACATCATGTATAAAATTTTTAATATAACGCTTAATAGACTTAGTTAAGGTTCTCGTTTGATTAAAAATATAAGATATAATTTTATGAGATTGAATTAAATATAAATTTATTATGTGAAAGAAAAGTTATTATAAAAATAAATAAGAGAACATAACTAATTAATAATATTTTGAAAATCTAATTAAAAATAATATAATTATTGAATGAAAAAAATATTAATTTCATCACATGTTTAAGAAATTTAAGAAATGTTAAATCATTTAATTGAAAAGACGGTTAAATAAAATATTAAATAATTTAATATAAACTATTAAATAATTTAATACAAACAACATCATAAAAAAAATATAATAATTAACTATTATAGTCGTCCAAATATATAAAGATATAAATAATATCTAAGTGTACAAAACAACACAATAAATATACTAAGAATATGAACAACAGTTTTTTATCAAAAAGATGTTATGAAAGAAAATTACCTTAAACATCTAATTTAGACAGTAATATCTCCTTCCACCTGATATGGGTCAACATAAATCTTCTCATCTGCTCACTGAGTTATGGTGATCATAGCAAAGAAAGAGAGTAACAAAACAAAGATACAAAAAAAAAGGGATAAACTAGTGAATTTTAGAGAAAAGCAAGACATGATCAAGTCATTATAACACAACTAACATATACTACATAACCATAATAGACATTACAACTCAATTATTCGGATACATGTAATAAAATTGGATTCATTGGGTGGTCTCTACTGCTCTGCACCATCATTATCAATGGGTTTCACCTCTACCCACTCACAAGGTTGATTCATAATCATCTAAGGTCATTATGTTGCCTTAAACTAGGACCTTCTGCTATTCTCACCACATGAATTATTCTACTCTTTATGAATTTGAATGATCATTAGAATGTCAGGATGCGACCTTACTTGAATCCTTAGATCATTACATACACTATATTATAAACAAAGGAATTTTTCCATGATTTTTCCTTTATCTTTCTCATATGAACTCAGAATCACTCACATTTATATACAACGACGGATATTGACCTATATTTTTGGGAGAGCCAAAATAATACATTCAAAATTTGTATCATTAATACAATAAAACACATGAGTATAATTGTAACTATAAAAAAATTCACACACATACATAAAATATATAAGTATATAAATGATTATCCTTAGTTCCTTAAGATCCTTAACCAATAATTAAGTTCCTTAAGATCTTTCATCAATAATTAAAACAAAACTAAAATTAATTGAATCAGAGCTAAAATTGTGTGAAAGATGAATTTTTTGCAGACAATTTTAGCTCTGATTCAATTAATTTTAGTTTTGTTTTAGTTACGTAATTACTAAAAACAAAATATATAATAAACAAGTCATAATTAAAAATCGATTATGAGAAAACACATAATACATTACTCTTTTCTTCTATATTATAAACAATGAATATACCAAAGACTTATATAATGAGTTTGTGTCTAATTTCATTTTTTTTTCATAAACAAAAGAAAAAAACACACAAGTGAGTGTGAGAAAGCACTACAATATATAAAAAATTCAAAAATAATTGGACAAAAAAAATATCTTAATATTTTTTTATTATTTATTATATTTTATTATTTATTAATATCAAAGTATTATACTTTATAAAATAAATAAAAATATATTCAATTAAATTTTCATGAATTTTTAGTATTTCTAATATATATAATACATAATTTTAAAAATTTTAAAATAAAATATATAGTTTAAATTTTTTTTAAATAAAATACATAACTAAAATTTTCAAGAAAATTAGGAGGGGTCATGGCCCCACCCACCTGCTTCTCTTATCCGATCTCAATATGCTATCATCAATCATGCACAAGCATGGCAACAGTTGAAAAGATCAAAGACACAAAATCAGAGGATTTGACACTCAACGGCGGCACTCAACGCCAGAACTCTCGTAAACCGCAGTGCTCAATGGTGAAGAGTTGGTGCTCATCGCCCTGGTGCTAAAGCTCCAAACCTAGAGAGTCTCACCTGGCACTTAGAGTTAATGTCTAGTGTCAGAGCTCTCATAAACCGCAGTGCTCAGTGGGGTGGAGAGCTGACTCTCAATCGTACACCAGAAATCAACAATTTGAAAAAAATTGGACATGTGCAATTGACCAACGGGGCACATTTCTTTTAGTGTTTTTTATTCAAAATAGTTTAGAGACTTCTAAAACTAGTAGCCAATTGCTAAAAAACGCATATTCACATCTTTATTGAAATTATGACCAACTCAAATCAAACAAACAATTCAAACATACACTCATCAATTCAACACACCAAATCACAATTAAATACCAATATGATTAGTTTACTTCAAAATCTAACAAAAATATAACTTCCTTTACCTCTAGCGTAGCCCAAACTTGGAAACAAAGGAACTCCAAGATTATTCGAGCACCAAAAATCTCAGTTCAACCTAGAAAATCCAAAACAAAGGAATAAGAAAAGAGATGAGGCTCTAGTCTGATCAAAGTAGAATCAAAGCCCCATGGACAACATGTATCCAAAAAACCTCACATGCAACCCCTTCCAACTGAAAAGAAGTAGAAGATTGGAATTTTCAACTTACACAAATGAACATATTATTCAGGTAGATTCGAAGAGGACTTCGTAGCAATCGAAACTTCTACTTCTGATCACTTCACAAGGAATAGTGAAGTTAAAATAAGAATTGAGTGAAAAAGAATAACTGATAAAGAAAAAATGTGCACGAGAAGAAAGCCGGTTCTATTTTTTTTTTTTTTTAACCTTTAAAAGGCGGGCTTTCGTTTCTTTTACTAATTCGGTTTTTAAATAAAAAGATTTAAAAAAATTAATAAATTAATTATATGACAGTTTTTATAAAATAGTTTATACTCAAATTTAAAATTAAAAAATAAAACTGTTAGAGTTTTCACAAATTATATTATATATCAATTAATTTTAATTTTTGTTGAAATTAATTTCACTTTTTCAATATTTGACTCTCTAGTAATCTTTATGAAGAAAGTCTTCCATGTTTTATTTTTAAGTGACAAAAACGTTCACTTATGCTCACTAGACTAGGATGGTTAAAACGTCAAAGCATGACAATATACCGAGTTATATCGTGAGTCAGAAGTTGATGTGTTGATCTGATAAACTTATTCTAATATATGGAGAAGAAAGAACACATATATCTTGGATGTGGATTCCTTTTTCTTTTTATTGCATGTATTTACTGAGGTGTATACATCTAATGACACACTAATAAGTGGCATATATAATGTTGACACACAAGTTGTATACTTTTTTTAAGATACTTCTGCACTCTTATATATAAGGAGCAAACTAATTTTCTATTCAACTATTTAAATATCATGCATTTAAGTATTAGTTGTTAATTCACATTCCTTTTTAGAAAAATGTATGATCTAAAGAAAAAATATATATACAAAAAATTAATGAGATTTTTATTAAAAATAATTTTCCTCTATATTATGTTGCTAGATAGAAATGCAATGATATTATGAGATAGCATAACGTGGTGGTGGGTTGGTAATTTATTTGGAAAAGTTTGGTAAATAAAAGAAAGGGCCACCTTATCACTGAACTACTGTTTTACACTTTGAAGGATAAAAGGAAAAAAAAGAAAAAAAGTAGACTATAAATATCTCTAAATGTTAAATATTTACGTCTATAATTAGCTTGATAAATAATAACTTAAGGAAGCACTTTAGATATGAATACTAAATAAGTTCATCAAGAAAAAATATATAAGATAATCACTTTAATTTAACTATAAATCCATATTTCCTTTTAATAGATAAATATCCACTAGTTTTTTAATCGAGTAGTTTTGAGTTTAGTTATTAATCAATCATGAATTTACAATTAATTATCATTACAACAAAATGTCTTGCATTAATCGTGACCTAGAAACAAACAATTCCACTATCGTTTTTTGCTTTTTTGTTGGGTAGTTTCCAACTGAGCTCGCGGAATCCACTCTAAACTCGCGATTTTACAGAGTTTGAGTGAGTTTGTTCGAGTTTACACAATCCAACTCAAAAAATATTCTACTTGCGAATTAACTAGGTTCGAGGGTGTGGGAACTTTTAAGTCGTCGGAGTTTAAGAGTTGTATTGAAGACTCAAAGTCTAGAATTTGTATTTAGTTAATGTGTTAGGTTTTAGTTACTAATCAATCACACACAACTAATATTGAATAAAATTCCAAACTTCTACATGTCTACGTATAGGTAATAGGGAAAATTTTAACTTGTGCAATCCCATTCAAACTTCTTTAAAATTAGCATCGAAGGTTCTTTTACAAGAACAAAGATACTTATATGGTCAAAACTCTAATGATAAATTTTTAAAAAGTTTTATGTGTAATGTTAGGTTTTATTATGCTACTTGGAAAGATAAAGAAAGAATAGGCTTTAAGTCTCTCTAAATTTTGAATATTATTTGTATACTTAAAGTAGTTCGCAAATGATAGCTCAAGGAACATTTTTAAGTATATACACATTAAACATGGTTGTCAAGACCAAACATATATCAATCAGATGCATTATGGTCATATTGAGTTCCATATCTTCTTTAAACAATATAAAATCCATTAACTTTTTACCGAGTAGTTTAGGTTTAGTCGTTACTTAATCATAAATTCAAAACTAATCATTGAATAGAATGTAAAAATTTTATATATTTACATATAGGCCAACAAAGAAAGTTAACATTTTATGAAAATTCTCTTCAAACTCCTTTCAAATTAATTATTATGCTTCTTTAATGAGATCAAAAGGTTAGATTAAGATAACAATGCAGGATAGGTGGACGGTATAGGTCGACCCATCAAAAAAGGTGTTAGGGGCTGAGGTTTGTAGTTTATTGACCACTTTTGTAACGTCTCATTTAATTTATAAGTGTAATTAAAAGAAACGTCACACACAAATAGTACAACAGCGCAGTCTTGGGGTCCCTAACACAACCCCTACAAAGCTAGGCACACCACGATGCCAAAAGAAAACTAGCTGAAAAGTCTAACAGATGCAAGTAGAGTAATAAAGCATGTCGTAATACATGGGTCAAAGCCCTAAAGAAAAGCCCAAAGAAACTAAAGTCCAGCCCATGCAGATTATGCAGCAGAACCATCACCTCCATGTTGCCCACGGGTGTTCCTCGCATCTGCTCACATCAACAAGTTGATGATCATCGCAAAAGAGAGTACCTCACAGCAGAACACACAACCATAAAAGTAGGGTAAGCTAGAGCACAAAAGATCTCATCCATACAATCAGATATATTTTCACAATCTCATATACACATATCAATCAAGCATGTTATGACTTCTCAAACAATACACTAAGACACGACTCGACTCATCCGGATACATATAACCTGGTCGGATTCAGCGGATGCTTGCACTTGTGGTGGATACCTCTACTCACCCCCGAGCTGTGTGATATAAGTGTTACAATGAATCAATTTCCCTCACCACAAGGTTAGCCCTTAATGAATTTCAGGCCTCTTGCTACTCTCACCACAAGAATTAGTCTGCTCTAGGTGAGACTAACCGATTCCTTAGAGTGTCAGGATGCAACCTTACCTTGAATCCTTACCAAGTTATACAGATGGGGCACCACCATGGACACCCACTAACAGGGGCCATGGAATTACGTCCCGACCACTGAAGCACGACCCGGAAATTCTACCTAGGGATTTCCAAGGGAATTACGCATTGACACGGACCAAGCATACCAGATCAATCGATACAGATTTATTACACATACATATATACATCACATCCCATCTTTTGATAATTCACCCTTTTTCATTTCTCTCTCGGTGGTTCCATACTCAACCATTTCTCTCAAACCATAGTTATGGGATTTCAGTCCATGCCAATACCATGCCACTTTAACACTAACCACTTCGTACTATCCCGACCAGGATTTTATTCTCTTTTATTATTATCAAATATTATGTATTATGATGATATCTTAGGTTTTACTTTTCATCAAACACCTTTTGTACATATTTTTTCCTTCTCATGACTTATGCATATCTAATATGTTAGAAGTGGGTTTTAAACATAACTCAACCCCACAAAATCGACTTGTGAGATGAGGTTTGCACCCCACTTATATATTGTGAAATTGTCTTATCTCTAATCAATGTGAAACTTCCAACAATACTTGGAAGGATAAAGGTGGGTTAGTTTTCAAATCCCTCAAAATGTTGAATCTTATTTACATGCTCAAACTAGTTTAGAAAATGATAAGTCAAGAAATTTTTAGGTAAAAACTATTCACACTAAACATGTTTCCCAAGACAATGCATCTCAACGTGGTGCAACATATCTACTATGGTTCAAGTACGAAGTCATATTAAGTTTCATGTATCCAATTATTAAGATAAAAATCCACTAGTTTTCAATTTAATATATTAGGTTTTAGTTACTAATCAATCACACACAACTAATATTGAATAAAATTCCAAACTTCTACATGTCTACGTATAGGTAATAGGGAAAATTTTAACTTGTGCAATCCCATTCAAACTTCTTTAAAATTAGCATCGAAGGTTCTTTTACAAGAACAAAGATACTTATATGGTCAAAACTCTAATGATAAATTTTTAAAAAGTTTTATGTGTAATGTTAGGTTTTATTATGCTACTTGGAAAGATAAAGAAAGAATAGGCTTTAAGTCTCTCTAAATTTTGAATATTATTTGTATACTTAAAGTAGTTCGCAAATGATAGCTCAAGGAACATTTTTAAGTATATACACATTAAACATGGTTGTCAAGACCAAACATATATCAATCAGATGCATTATGGTCATATTGAGTTCCATATCTTCTTTAAACAATATAAAATCCATTAACTTTTTACCGAGTAGTTTAGGTTTAGTCGTTACTTAATCATAAATTCAAAACTAATCATTGAATAGAATGTAAAAATTTTATATATTTACATATAGGCCAACAAAGAAAGTTAACATTTTATGAAAATTCTCTTCAAACTCCTTTCAAATTAATTATTATGCTTCTTTAATGAGATCAAAAGGTTAGATTAAGATAACAATGCAGGATAGGTGGACGGTATAGGTCGACCCATCAAAAAAGGTGTTAGGGGCTGAGGTTTGTAGTTTATTGACCACTTTTGTAACGTCTCATTTAATTTATAAGTGTAATTAAAAGAAACGTCACACACAAATAGTACAACAGCGCAGTCTTGGGGTCCCTAACACAACCCCTACAAAGCTAGGCACACCACGATGCCAAAAGAAAACTAGCTGAAAAGTCTAACAGATGCAAGTAGAGTAATAAAGCATGTCGTAATACATGGGTCAAAGCCCTAAAGAAAAGCCCAAAGAAACTAAAGTCCAGCCCATGCAGATTATGCAGCAGAACCATCACCTCCATGTTGCCCACGGGTGTTCCTCGCATCTGCTCACATCAACAAGTTGATGATCATCGCAAAAGAGAGTACCTCACAGCAGAACACACAACCATAAAAGTAGGGTAAGCTAGAGCACAAAAGATCTCATCCATACAATCAGATATATTTTCACAATCTCATATACACATATCAATCAAGCATGTTATGACTTCTCAAACAATACACTAAGACACGACTCGACTCATCCGGATACATATAACCTGGTCGGATTCAGCGGATGCTTGCACTTGTGGTGGATACCTCTACTCACCCCCGAGCTGTGTGATATAAGTGTTACAATGAATCAATTTCCCTCACCACAAGGTTAGCCCTTAATGAATTTCAGGCCTCTTGCTACTCTCACCACAAGAATTAGTCTGCTCTAGGTGAGACTAACCGATTCCTTAGAGTGTCAGGATGCAACCTTACCTTGAATCCTTACCAAGTTATACAGATGGGGCACCACCATGGACACCCACTAACAGGGGCCATGGAATTACGTCCCGACCACTGAAGCACGACCCGGAAATTCTACCTAGGGATTTCCAAGGGAATTACGCATTGACACGGACCAAGCATACCAGATCAATCGATACAGATTTATTACACATACATATATACATCACATCCCATCTTTTTATAATTCACCCTTTTTCATTTCTCTCTCGGTGGTTCCATACTCAACCATTTCTCTCAAACCATAGTTATGGGATTTCAGTCCATGCCAATACCATGCCACTTTAACACTAACCATCTCATTTAGTTTACATGCCAAGTTCATACCATACCCATCATTCACCATTCATGAATCATGTCGTTCATACATATCCATTCATCATATATTTCTCATCATAACAATCATACCCAAGCAAGTACAAATCATCCAAGAGCAACAAAGCAACCAAACAGCGCACTGCCTCGCCAAGCTTCTCGCTCAGGCTGAAGGGTCTCGCTCAGGCGAGTCCCCTTCGCCTAGGCGAGGGCTCAAAAAGGGGAACAGTAGCCTCGCGCGGGATCTCGCTTAGGCGAGACCCCTCTTGCTTGGGCGAGATGCTCGCTCGCTAAGGAGTAACGTGGTTCGCCTGAGCGACTGTTCGCGTGAAGCATCTTGGGCGAGCCTCTGTTGATCTCGCCTAGGCAAGTCATGCTCGCTTGGGCGAGAAAACCAGTGCTCACCATTGTTCTCTCGTGCACAAACGCCCAACAGATTCACCAAGGGTTCAATATTATCATACACAGGTTCGCATCAACATACCACACATATTTAGAACGATAAAACAGTGGCACAAACAGCATAACTCAAAAGAAAGGGCGAACCCTAGCTTCCTGTACCTGGAAAGAGGTTACACGAGGCTTCGACACTGAACCACGGAGCACAACAGCTCGAGAGATAGACTTGGAAACTGGCAGAAAAGTGGGACAGTAGTATAACAGAGTTATTATGGAACCTTAAATGGAGGAATACGGAAAAGAGCTTTTAGGGAGTAAAGGTATGAGATTGAGGATCACTTACATGGAGCAGAAAACAAAATTGAGCTTTGAGCGGACTTGTTCGAGGCGAGGAAGCAAACCCTAGTAGAGCTCTATTGGCGTAGTTGAGAGAGACGGTTGTAATCTGTGAACGAGTGAGAGTGAGTGTGTTAGGACAGATTAGGGTTTGGTTTTATCACTTGGGCCAGCCCTAGGCCCAATTACAAGGGGCAACCTTTTACTTTAGGGCAAAAAAGAATAAAACAAATTTAATGGGCCTTAAAACTTTGGCCCATTTCATATAACCCGCAACCCGTGCAGACTAACAATAGGGTGGCATAGGTCGACTAAGCTCACAAAACTCACACAAATTTAAAGTTCTAATAATTTATATATTTTTAATATTAAATGGAACGGCAAGTGTAAGTATTGAAATTGTTAATTTAGCCAATAATGGGGGGTTGAATTGGTTTTATAAAACTATGTTTACTTTTTAATAACTTAAAACCCCTTTTTGTTGAATCAATTTGACCACAAAATTAGAATGCAAGTATGCAGAACTGTACACTTTCAACCGATTAGAACCAAAAACAGAAGATTAATCTATTCATGCAATATGATTCAACAAATTAACATATAAAATCAATTAGTTGATATTCTGGAAAATTATGCAGAAATGTGAAATGCACGAAACTCACTCAAATAACATGTTTTATCAACCAAGATACGTTCCAATCAATATATCCAACTTATTTATAATACTAGTGTATGGGTACCAGGCTAGCCATATCCTGACCCGTTTGTACGTGGAAAGATCGACCACATCCTAACCTTAGGGAGAGGGAAGGCGACACGCGTGCAAGCCTAGTAGGCAAAGGAAAAGGGGCCAGCATAGTGCAGAGGTCGGGTACATCTCGGCCTGCCGCTTGGCCGGCTATATCCCGACCCAATAGCAGCCAGTTAGGTAAGGATGATGATGTACAGATGAGCAGCGCGTAATCTCGGTAAATAAAGAAAGAATTGATCCTTAACAAAGTACAGACGAGCAATCTCAGTCAATAAGGAAATACTTGATCCTTAACAAAGTAAAAACAAGCAATCTCTATCAATAAGGAAATATCTGATCCTTGACAATGTACACACAAGCAATCTCAATCCATAAGGAAAGAACTGACACATGCAATCTTAGTCAGAAAGGAAAGAGTTGATCCTCGAATACGAACGACCCGCAAATAATAATAACATGTTTGTCAAGTGAACAATATAAATTAGGGTCTAGTGACTACAAAGAGGTATGCTTTTCTCACTTTACTACATATGCCTCATATTGAATCACTATTTGACTTGAGCCTCGAAGTGCTTGCAGGTACCCTCACCCTCAGAGTTCACGCAGCAAGCAGATCTAAGAAGAGTTTGGAGAGGAGCAGAAGAAGGATCGACACAGAGGGTTCTTGAGATTGTCTGGTTCCATACTAAAATTGTACCAATCAGGTACATTTAGCGCCCACTGTGGGGCCAAGCTATTCTCAAGAAGGATGGTGTCGACAAGAGCAGCAGTCGATCAAAGTACAATAGTGGCAGAGATGCAACGAGAGATGAATCGTCAGTTGGAAGAATTGAGACGTAAGAACGAAGAAGAGATAAACGCCCTCAAGGAAGAGAACCAACATATGCAAAGGCAAATGGAGCAAAATTCCCAACAAAGGGAAGAATCTCATAGTAATGGAGAAGGAGAAAGTGGAACAAGGCAATATGAATCCAAGGTGCAGACTACCACCAACCAAACAGGCGCAAGACTAAGAATAGCTTGACGCCATCCCTTCGTGGACGGGATCATGGAGGTAAAGCTTCCCCCATGCTGGAAAGGATCGACTATGAGCCAGTACGATGGCAATACTGACTCAGAGGAGCACGTGGACGTATTCACCACCCAAGCAGGATTGTATACCTCAGATGACGCAATTCTTTGTCGTATTTTTCCAGCATCCCTGAAGGGGCCTGCGCTCAACTGCTTCACGTGATTACCACCCAACTTTATCGATTATTTCGATACGTTGGTCACTCGTTTCGGCATTTAGTTTGCCACCAGTAAGCCACACCATCTCACTTCTCTAACGTTAGTAAATATACGAAAGGAGAAGGGAGAATCTTTGCGAGAGTTTATGGAATGCTTCGGGAAGATATCGTTGAATATCTCTAATCTAAATCTTGAGGTCGCCATGCACTACCTTGTAATAGTGTTGAAGCCTGGTTCGTTCGTTGACAGTCTGTGCAAGAAGCTCGTGAGCAATCTGGAAGAGCTTCGAACCAGGGTAACCAAATTCATGCAGATGGAAGAATTAAAGGAGTTTCGCAGTACGACCCGATCGGACACTTAGGAAAATAAATAAATTGACAAGGAAAGGGTGCCAGGATCGTGACCTGACAGTAGGTTCAAGGACTCTAGACAACCAAAGAAGAGCGAGAAGGGAGATACGAAGAGTGACCACGAAGCACGTCAGGGTACCAGGAGAGGCGAGAAGAAGGCACTAGAAGGAGGGTTGAGCCCAAGAAAGATGATGAGCAGGATGTGAGGGAGAAGCCACTGAGAGGGGTGATCAACTATATATCAGGAGGCTTCGTAGGAGGCGGAGCCACTATGTCTACAAGGAAAAAGTACGTCCGAGCAATTTAAAACTTTATAGTAGTAATAAATATTCTTAAAACCTCTACTATAATTCAAACATAAAATCCATAACAAAAACCAAGTTTAATAATATAAAATATTTCAACTGTTCCAAAACATAATAAAAACTCTGAATAAAATCTTTATCGCAAGCTAGCCTTGCTCCAACTCTAAGCCTCACCAGATCCACCTGCAATATCATTTGCTCACGTGTACCGCGTACACGATCATCACCAAACACAAGCAGATAGGGTGAGCTAACAATAAAATAAGCATATATATACAAGCATATACATATATCACAACCACACCAAAGGAAATCCATCCTTTTATTTCACACATATGGCCCCTACCATGTAAACCGTGTTCTATATCTTCTAGTGAGGACCTCAAGGTGTCTTACTGCCACACCTATCAACCACAACTAATAGATCACGTGCGGGAAACCATGCTACGGATCACACACTGTAACGCCAGGTGGAGTTCCCAAAACGAATAACATTCGTAACGTCTCAAGAATACCAAAGTCGTCAGTTAATTAGTGAGGAGGTCAATCTAATTGGACCCATCCGTACACGCCGTTACGTGCACACTCACACCGACAACACTCGCCAACTCGAGCCACAACTCAAGAGTTCCTCGTGTTCATCCGTCATCCTGAGCCACAACTCAAGAGATGTTATTATGAGCCACAACTCAAGGAACACCACGTGCTTAACCCCTATCTCGAGCCATAAGTTAAGGGATATGTTCCAAGCCACCACTCGAGGAACATCAGCAAGCTGACCTTTAAGATATCGTAGAAGCCTGGTAGACCAAGCACATCGAAATGAGCAAAACACAATTCTGCTACAACAATATCGCTTGGCGCGGCTCACGAGGTGCCAAGCACTTTCCACTTTCAAACCGCCTAGAGAGTGCGATGAGTTCAAACTTTTGCCATCATTAAGTGTTTAAATTTTGGGGATTTAATTATCATTTTTGCGCTTAAGAATTGATTTTAGTTGCATAATATATTATTGGATATTCTAACGTTTAATAATGCATCTGAAATTTACTAATTTGCACCCCTCTTACCACTTAAACTCCACTTAACCAGATTATGTCATGTGGCAATCCTGCACTCACTAAAATAATCAATTAAAGTTTGTCACGTCCTCAATCCTCCACTCACTAAAATAACCATTTAAAACTTGTCACGTCATCAATCCTCCACTCACTTTCTCTCTCACTAACACCATGCCGCAGTCGCCGCACTTGACGCCAGCCGTCAACGTACCGTCGTCGACCTGCCTCTTTTGTGCCTGCAACTTGCCGGAACTGTTTGCGCACCTCGACAGCACCTGCACCAACGTTGCCACCATCTTCTCGTGTGAAATTGCCATGCTCGACGCCATCCACCACACGCAGCCATCACATCTGCACCTGCAATTGTGCCTCGTCCTCTCTGTTTGTCATGTTGCCACCATCGTCGCGTTCACATCGAAAATCGCAGTCACGTCTTCGAATGCACGTCGAACCACCAATGTTGCACCAAGATTGCTCACGACCTACAACAGCCAACACAGAGCTCCATTGCGTTGTCCTCGTGTTACCATCTTCTTCGTTCAGCACTTTTTTTGGAAACCACCATTGCAGCACCATTCGCGAGGCCTGTAGCAGCCACACAAACATCGCTGCAATTCATCCTCAACATTTTTCGTTCTATGTGCATATCGAACAACCTCGGACCACAGTCTTCTTGTTGTCACGTTATCGGAAACCACCATCAACCTCCATTTTTCTCCTCTCGCTTACACTACGTTCGTGCACCTGAAACGCAGCAGCGCAACCCCGTGACAGCCAAACCTGCAACAGTCGCTACCAACCATGGAATTGGCATCATTTTCGTGCATTTGAACCATTTGATCCGGACTAAATCACCACCGCTTTGTTCGTTGTAAGCCTCATCGGAAGTGCAGTTCGGAGTTATCGCAACCACATGCGACAATTCGATCAGCCATCATCGCAACAGTCATCAACCATTGAAGAAATACATGGAAAACCCTAATTCTGGAGAGAGAAAGCGCACTGCCACATGTTCGCTTCTCAATGGACATTCAAAGAGTCAAAACTGGTCAACCAGTCAACTCTGGACAAGGATTGGTCAAAATTGGTCGAATATACTATTTGACAAATTTAATATGCAGGCGGTTCCTCTACAAGAACCCTGAATTGCCTTGAAAATGGATGGGTCGCCTGGCGGCAGTTCATCACCTGCCAAGCAGTTTCTGGAAATTTCCAGAAATACCAGATTAAACAGAATAAAAGGATTTCGATCATAATCATACTATATTTCACATGCCAATCAGAATTAAACATAAGATTAACGCGTAAAGCTCCCCTAACCTCGATTCCTTTACTAAAAAAAAAATTGGAGATTCTTGAGAGTTCCTTTTTTATCAGTAGGCCGCTTAGCATTTCCCTTCAATTCATTTCCCAATTACATTCAATCCTCACAACACACTCTCCAATTCGTATTCCTCTGACTATGACACAATGACAAGCACAAAAACCCTTCTTCTCACCCAAAATTTGTCTTTTAATGGTACCTTAGTGGTAGATTAATGCACTAAAACGAAAATTGGCATTAACTAGAGTTTAATTACCATTCAAGGTCCATTTAGTGGTTGTTTTCCAGCCTCCCTTGGCTCCTCATTGTCAACTAGGGTTTCTCTACCCTTTCACCTTCATGCCAAAACTAATTTTAGCAAAAAGAAAGTAAATTTATATCTACCAAGGTCCAAACCCATACCAATGTTAATTCAATGCACAATCATTCAACCAATTCATGTTTTGTGCTAATTCATATAATTCTATGATTATATTATCACTCAACATGATCAAGCATATTATTAAAAATAATAATAAATTAAATAACACACAATTGGCATACATAGGACTCAAACCTAAGTCCTTTCACACAATAAAGTACTCTCAACCATTTAAGCTAGTACTTTTCCACATCATATCAATCAATAATTAATGCCTTAAAGGCTCCACTACCCGCATTTATTAATTAATTAATTAATTTTCACGGGTCTTACACCCAACACGATAACCCAATGGTGATCTCAGTGGAGATTGAAGACTTTATAGTAAGGAAAACCTTGGTGGACCAGGGTAGTTCAATGGATATCCTATACTAGGGCACTTTCAAAAAGTTAAGAAATTCATAGGCAAAAATCCAGCAATACTTGGAGCCAATCATGGGCTTCTTAGGGGAGCGAGTGAATACAAAGGGCTACATTGATTTGTTCACCAAATTCGGAGCAGGGAGAATGACGCGAATGGTAAAAATTCGATACCTTATTGTTGACGCTCATACCTCTTATAATATTTTGCTAGGGAGACCTTCGTTGAACATGCTTGGTGCGGTGGTATCCACATATCACTTAGCTATGAAATTTCAGTTAACTTCGGGAGACATAATGATTGTACATGTAGACCAACCAACTACGTGCAGATGCTACGCAAACAGCCTAAGAGAAAGACTCATACACCAAGCTGAGAGCCCAGCGCTGCTACAATACCAAAATCAAACCTAGGTGTTTTCACCAAGGAAATCTGGTGTGGCAAATGGCAAACGCTACCTGGAAACACGAGGAGAAATTCTCGCCAAACTGTGAAGGGCCATTCCGTGTCAAGGAAGTTGTGAGTAAGGACGCATACAGATTGGAACACCTGTCAAGTGTTCCTATTTCAGCAACCTGGAACGCCTCACATATCAAGTTCTATTACAGATAATTTGTTAAATGCTTATTTTTAACTTTTAGACTTCTTACGAACAATTTGTGGATTGATTACAGAATAAGTGGTGTATTATTTCCTACCTTGATCTTTTTTTCCTAAGGAGGATTTTGGTCAAGAAGGTTTTAACAAGGCATCATAGCAATAAATAAAGCATAATTTTTTATCATTATTACTCTACGCTTACATTTTCCATTGTTAAAGCACGCACGCATTTAAATCAAGTGCATCAATCAAATACTTTTTTAGCGTTTTCTCTATGGGAAAGGAAGCTTCATCAAACCAGATGATCCCCCAATATATGTATCAATGGGAAAGGAAGCTTCATCGCCTTAGATAATCCTCCCACATTGATAAAATAAATATGGCAAAAATGACACAAAACAACACACGAAGGTGGACTTACTGACCCAGAAGGGCAAGATGATCCCCCAATATATGTATCAATGGGAAAGGAAGCTTCATCGCCTTAGATGATCCCCCCACATTGATAAAATAAATATGGCAAAAATGACACAAAACAACACACGAAGGTGGACTTACTGACCTAGAAGGGACTTACTTTTAGACTTCTTACGAACAATTTGTGGATTAATTACGGAATAAGTGGTGTATTATTTCCTACCTTGATCTTTTTTTCCTGAGGGTTTTGGTCAAGAAGGTTTTAACGAGGCATCATAGCAATAAATAAAGCATAATTTTTTATCATTATTACTCTACGCTTACATTTTCCATCGCTAAAGCACGCACGCATTTAAATCAAGTGCATCAATCAAATACTTTTTTAGCATTTTCTCTATGGGAAAGGAAGCTTCATCAAACCAGATGATCCCCCAATATATGTATCAATGGGAAAGGAAGCTTCATCGCCTTAGATGATCCCCCCACATTAATAAAATAAATATCGCAAAAATGACACAAAACAACACACGAAGGTGGACTTACTAACCCAGAAGGGCAAGAGGTCGGCCACATCCCGACCAGGATTGGTCGGGTACATCTCAGTCACGGCACATGTTGGCAAAAAACTCCTCCGCACCAATAGGGTCGTTACCATCCCTCTGAGAACTATCACTACCAGGAGAGTGGGATACGATCCACTTTTTCTCTGAATCACTATGCCTACTGGAAGGATAATAAGCAGAGGAGGATGACATACCTAGAGTAGTGTGGTGCGGGATACACTCGGTTGGAGGCTAGCTCACTTCTTAGGTGGATCCTTTACTCCAAATCAAGACCCCACCCATATTTATAGTAGACCACCTTTGTCAGGACAAGCATCCTTTACACCGTGGGATTCAACTCCAATCTTACAGATTGTCGGGACACTTCCTTTAAAACTCCCACTCATTACATCCCATCATTATGACAAATTAGCCTCGAACGACGAGCTGGGTCAATATCTTTTTCAATGCATCTTGACACATCTCACTAGGTATTAATGGTGGGAACATCTCAGCCAACCACACTATTTCTTTCCTTCCTACTCAATTTTATACATTTCAGCCTTGTGTTTCACTTCGTTCACTACGAGAATGGGGCTGGTGTATGGGTAACAAGTCGGTCATATCCCGACCCATCTGTACGTGGACAGACTGACCACATCCTGGCCCCAGGAAGAGGGAAGGAGATGCGCGCGCAAGCCCAGCAGGCAAAGGAAAAGGGGCCAGCATAGTGCAGAGGCTGGGTACATCTCGGCCCGACGCCTGGCTGGGTATATCCCGGCCCAATAGTGGCCAGTTGGGTAAGGATGATGATGTACAGACGAGCAGCACGTAATCTCAGTAAATAAGGAAAGAATTAATCCTTGACAAAGTACAGACGAGCAATCTCAGTCAATAAAGAAAGAGTTGATCCTTGACAAAGTACAGATGAGCAATCTCAGTCAATATGGAAAGAGCTTATCCTTGACAATGTACAGACGAGCAATCTCAGTCAATAAGGAAAGAAGTGACACGTGCAATCTTAGTCAGAAAGGAAAGAGTTTATCCTCGAATACTAACGACCCGCAAATAATAATAACAAGTTTGTCAAGTGAAAAATATAAATTAGGGTCTAGTGACTACAAAGAGGTATGATTTTCTCACTTTACTACATACGCCTCATATCGAATCACTATTTGACTTAAGCGTCGAAGTGCATGTAGGTATTCCCACCCTCGGAGTTCACGCAGCGATCAGATCTAGGAAGAGTCCGGAGAGGAGCGGAAGAAGAATGGACACAGAGGGTTCTTGAGATCGTCTAGTTCCATACTAAAATAGTACCGATCAGGTACGACCAGATAACATGAAAACACATGCACATCTTACAAAGATTGATTTAATTGATTTTGTTGAGATTTAGATGATGAACAAAATAAGGGAAAGAGGATCACACAATAATTTTTATACTGGTTCACTCAATAACTGAGCTACATCCAGTTTATCAGGACAACCTAAGCCTGATCATGTACTATATCAAAAGTTTTACACAATCCCTCCAAGATTACACTTTTGAATAAAGCAGAACACTAAGATTCGTGAATCCCACAAGAATCATATCCCTAACACTATAGGAATCCCACTTACAGACCCAGAATCACACTAGGAATAACACAGAAGTACAAGAACAACCAAACCTAATGGAGGCTCTCCCTAGCCAACTAAACATGTGTTCTTCTAGCTTCAACCAGGTAAAAATGCTTTCAAGATCAACCAAGATCTTCCATCAATAGATGCAAACTGTATAATCCAGAGAGAAGGAGTTTTAAAATACGTATCACTATTTTTCGTGCTAAAAAATCTCAAGTTGTGACTCATCTCTCTGAAAACCAACTTATATGCTTGGTCATAAGTGAATTCAACGGGTTGATTTGTCCGTACAATCTATTGATTTCACTTTACTTAAGTGAATTTAGTCGATTGAATAACATCTCAACTGATTGATTACATTCACACCAAAACTGTATGCAGTAAACCTTTTAACTTGTTAAAAACCCTTTTAACAGATTAAAAAGGGCACACCCATGATAAAACGACATCTAACCTATGTCATATGGTCTACGAATACAATACAAATAACAAGCTCCATGATCTTAAAGTCAATTCTAGATTTAGTAGGTCTCTAGCTTGATCATCAATGCATCTTCATCAATTCTTCATCAACCTCATATGATCTCGTGCACTTGCTTCATCAAATTCATGCACCAAAGTCACTTATGCTAACAAGTACTCCATGATACAAGAAAGATTATTTGTAATCATTAGGCATATATAAGTATAAGGATTATTAATTAAGCGTTCAGAATAATATGTGAACTTAACCATTATGATTAATAATGCTCATAATTTCAATAAAAAAATCTTAATAGCCATAATAAAAAAATTCAAGATTCAAAAAGTTTAGTTGTTAACAAATATTTTATTGGTTATGTTTAAACTACGTTTTTTTATTCTCTTCCTTGAACGCATCGCATTATGCTTGTTAATTCAAAATAACAAAATTTAAAAATAAATAATTCTTATGCGGGTCGACTCGTAGGCTCGTGACCCATATGTTATGCGGTATAAGACAAAGAAATTAGTCATTATTTTTATGTGGAATCGGTCAATCCGACCCATTTTTAACGGGTCATAAGTGGGACAACCAAAATAGGATGAAATGATATTACCATCCTAAGTTATTTATGATTATGAACTCTAAACTCAAAATTCTAATAATGAATTTTGAAAAAATGTTCATGTAATACTAATTCTTATTGGATTACTTATACAATATTTTGTTTTGAAATAAAAATATTTATAAATAATAATAATAATAATAAATTGTAAGTGCACCTCCTTTTATTAAATAAAAGAAAAAAATTAAATATCATATATTAAAAAAAGGATAAAAAATTTATATATTTACATGTACCAACATAAAAATTTTAACATTTTATGATAATTCCCTCCGTGCTCCTTTCAAATTAATTATTATGCTTCTTTAAAGATATCAAAAGCTTAGGTTATTTTGGAGAAGTAATGCAGGGTGAAGTGGGTCATGCAGGTCAGCCCGTAAAAAAAGTGTTGGGCAAGCTGAGATTTGTAGTCTATTGGTTCGCTTTGGCCTATCCCGCATAACCCACAGCCTGTGCAGGCCAACGACAAGATGACGTGGGTTAGCTTGCATAACCCGCATAAATTTAGTGCAAAAAAGTTATTAATATTAGATGGAATGACAAATACTTCATGATGCAATAAGTATGATATGTAATTATTAAGTATATATAAGTAAAAAAATTATTAATTAAATATTTAGAAAAATGTGTGAACCTAACCATTATGATTAATAGTGCTCATATTTTCAATAGAAAAATCTTAACAACCACATTGAATGAATATTTTATTAGTTACGTTTAAATTATGTCTTTTATTCTCTTCCTTAAACGCAACACATTATGTTTGTTAATTCAAAATAACAAAATTAAAAAATAAATAATCTTTATGTCGGTCGGCTTACAAACCAGCAAGCCAGATGTTACACGGGACGAGTAAGAGAAGTTAGCTCATATTTCTTATTGGTGCGAGTCGATTCAACAAATTTTTGCAGGCCAAATACGGGACGGGCCAAAATGGGACAAACTGGCATTACCATCCTAGGTTATTTATGACATGTCAAAATGAGTTAAAACTTGTGCGCCAACCCAGCTCACCATGGGTTTGAACCGTGTCGAGTTGAAAATTTTAACTTTTTGCCAATTATGAGTCAAAATGGGTTTAAAACACTTAATCCACTGGTTATACAAGTTTGAGTTGGGTTATGGTAGGCAGACCCACAACCCAGTTATGTTTTAAAATAACTATCTTTCAAAACTAAAAAAAACAACGTAATTTGTTTACCTCTTTCACACTGATTTCTCCATCACTCCCACACTCATTGCTATGCTACTTGCCTTTGAAGGATGGGAAGCAAGATTCAGTGTTTGAGTCCTAGCCATCAGTGCCTCTTCTCGGATTGGTGGTGTTCGATCTTCTCTCCATTAGATATGGTCACCTATGATTTGGTCCTTCATTGCTACTTTGTGTTCCTTTGCATTCTTTTTGTGTTTTTGCACATTCCTTTAGTGCTCCTCGAGCGCTTATTTGCTACTCATCCACCACTCTTTTGCCTTCCTTTGTTGTTCCTACTCATTTCCCATCTACTTTTCTTTTCTAAGGTTTGTAAGTTAACAAAAAAAAATACAAATGTTTTTTATTTTTTTATATTTAGATGGGTTAGTGAGTTAATCCACTTAATACACCAACCTGTGGTTGGTTAAATCAAATTACAATATTTTTTACTTATTATAAAATAAGCCGGTTAAATTCACTAATTTTTAATCCAACCATGATTAACTATGTGAATCAGATTAGCTCACTTGACATCTATTTATAAAATAAAAAATTTATTAATAAATTTTAAAAAAAATATTCGATGTAATAGTAATTCTTATAATGTTACTTAGACAAAATTTTAAGAATAGTACTTGTTTTCAAATAAAAAAAATTATGAATAATGATAAAATAATGCAAGTACACCTCCTTTTATTAAATAAAAGAAAATTATTAAAAATCCACATTAAAAAAGATAAATAATTTACCATCTAACCAACACTTTCTAAATAAGAGTATAAAACAATTAATTATTTATTGATTGATCATCTACTTCATACACTTCATCCACTAAAAAATATACAAAATAAAATAAAGCAAATTCATTGATTTATTTTTTGGATGGTCAATTCATTATTTCTCAAAATTCAATGAATCATTCTCCCAATACTCGATGAAAAATAATCTAACTATTTATTCATAATCAAATATTTATTTTCACAAACATATTAGAAATTTGTTTACAGATTAAAAATTTAAATTATTTTCAAAAATATTTTTTTTAAAATTCATGTAAATATTACTTTTATGTGTGGATTCGACAACATTCACGCAAAACATATTAATGGATTAATTAGATTGATTTTGTATTATAGGATTATATTTTTAGTTTATAAATATAAATTAATAAGATGACCCTTTTTATGTCATCCATTATAATTTGATACAAAATTCATCTAACCTTAAGTCTAGTTTATTATAATAGAAGAAGAGAAAACTATTGACTGGTTTAAAAGACCGTTTGTATTAAAACTGACTGAAGGCACAGTATATATTTTCTATAAGAGAAGAAATTAAATATACTAAAAATATGCTTTGTTATTTATTTTTTATTTAAACTATTATTTTGTCCGTAAAAAAAAAGAAAAAAAGTCTTTTTCGCGTAGTAGTGATGGACAAACGAAGGCAGGCTGGTCCAACAGGCCCGGTTCACTGTCAATGCAGGCTTTAGTTTAACCTACGGAACCTGTTTCGTGGTTCTTGCTCCAGTGAGACGCTTCATCACGTTTCTGCTTCTTCCTTTCTCTCTGTTTCCTTTTCACACTCACCGCCTCACCAATACATAGTATTTTTTCTTTTCTTTTCCTTCTTAAAAGAAAAAAAAAAAGGAAAAAAAATAAGAAAAGTCTAGGGTAGAATTCAATGGTATGGATGACACGATGGAGAAGACCACCATCTTAGCCATTGCTGCTTCCTCATCTTTTTCATTTTTCGATGCTTATTCCCAGAGGTACTCCTTGAAGATCTCCTTCAATTTTCTTTTCGGGTGTCTCTAATTTGAAATTAAATATATTTTGGAAAAGTATTAAGAATTGCAGTTGTGTAAAAAAGATGTATAGTTTCAATTTTGAAATTGAATCCATGGTAAAAGGTAGGATTTTTATGATTGATAGCGTTATTGGTATCCTGTATTGTATGGTTTAATTTATTTTTTTTTCTTTGGTGGGTGTGTTAGGATTGTGTTATCTTATTCGTAAATTAGGTTTTTTAATAAAAGAATGGGAATGGAGTGTTTGATATTGGTTTGGGGATTGATATGAATGATGACGGTGTTTATAAGGTTGTTTTGTTCAATTGTTTTTGGAATGGCAACATTGAACCGACCAGAAGCAAAACTCATCAAACTGATGAGGTAGTTCAATCCAATGGGTGGTTCACTTCTCACATGTTGTCTTTCGATGGAATTGGAGAATCATCATCCCTCCACACTCTTGTCCATGGATTCAAGTGCACCTTCTTCTCATCAGGAACTGGATCTGGATATGAATGGCAAAATCACACTCTCATGTCCACCTGATATCAATTTGCCCCTCTCGGTCGAGCGCAGTCCCCCTCCACAGCCATGGAATCCTGACCCTTCTGATACAGTGCTGGATGTTGGTCTCGGTGGTGCTCAAGGATACGAGGCTGAGAGCTTTCTCCAACTCCCCAAAGTTGGAAGGAAATGCGCCAAGCGGCTTGATAGCATATGGGGTGCTTGGTTTTTCTTCAGATTTTACTTCAAGCCAGCATTGCTTGAGAAGTCCAAGGCCAAGGTTGTTAGGGATAGCAATGGTGTTTCAGGGTTCGATAAGTCCGACATTAAGCTTGATGTTTTCATGGTTCAACACGACATGGAGAACATGTACATGTGGGTTTTCAAGGAGAGGCCAGAGAATGCTTTGGGTAAAATGCAGTTGAGGAGTTACATGAATGGGCATTCCCGCCAAGGGGAGCGTCCATTTCCATTCAGCGCCGACCGGGGTTTTGTTCGATCCCACCGTATGCAACGAAAGCATTACAGAGGGCTTTCAAATCCTCAATGTTTGCATGGCATTGAGGTTGTTCCAGCACCCAATCTTATGAATCTTGATAAGGATGAGCAGAAGAAGTGGATTGAACTCACTGGCCGTGATTTGAACTTCACAATCCCACCAGAAGCTAGTGATTTCAGTTCATGGAGGAATCTTCCCAACACAGACTTTGAGCTTGAGAGACCCCTTCCTCTCATCAAGAGTGTTCCAAATCCCCATCCAAAGAAGCTGCTTAATGGACCTGTGCTCAATTTATCAACTCATCTATCTAACCTCAGTAATGGTGATGGGATAAACCTGTCTTCTTCTATTAGCAGCAAGAAAAGGAAGGACTTTTTCTTCTATGGGAATGATGAAGAATGTTGCTTGGCAGTTAATCCTCCATCTGATCGGATTCCAGATTTGGTAATGCACCCAAGCGAATCACTCTGGCTGAATGACTTCAGTGGGGTGATGAAGAATGTGAGTGGACCAGTTACAGCTTCAAAAACTATTTATGAGGATGAACAAGGTTACTTGATCATTATCAGTCTACCATTCGTTGATCTTCCCAGTGTGAAAGTTACTTGGAGGAATACTGTGACTCACGGCATCATAAAGGTTTCTTGTGTGAGCATATCTCGCAAGCCATTTATCACCAGAAACGATAGAACCTTCAAGCTTACAGAGCCATTGTCAGAGCACTGCCCTCCTGGAGAGTTTGTTCGTGAAATCCCACTTCCAACTCGGATTCCTGAAGATGCCAACATAGAAGCTTACTATGATGGGCCAGGTTCTGTGCTTGAGATAACGGTGCCTAAACTTCTTCCAGGATCTGAAGAACATGAAGTTCGTGTTTGCCTTCGCCCTAATGTGGGCAATGATCTCATGTTAACTTGAGTTAGGCACTTACTGAAAAAATGCATGGCTTTTTCCAGCATGGTCCGATATTCATTGTTCTACTAAACTTTGTACCATACTGTGCATTCTATAATACAAATGTATTGCTATATAATTTTTTCCTCCACTAATTGCTCTGCTTCTTCATTGTAAGCGGTCCTGTATATTCCACCATCCATTCTTCAATGATAACCATTATTCTGGTCTGCAACTGCAATTGCAGCAACATGAATATTTTTCTAATTACTGCAACTGCTGCTGCATCTTGCAATGCCAAGAATCATGGTGTAGCAGCAACTATAATTTAGAATCATAGCTCCTACCTCTTTCCTGTGTACTAGTATGCTTTGCATATGTGTGGTCCTATGCTTCTGATTGCTGTTTTCCTTTGCTATCGTGTCCTCTGGTATTGGTATCTTTGAAATGTTTTCACCCTCTGGATTTTTCTTATGAAGTTTTTAATGTGGTCAAACATTGGAAACCAAAATTTGTTTTATTTTCTACTTGAAAGTGATGAATTTCAATTTTTGTTTCTGAAGTTTGTGATGAATTTCAAGCTTTTAAGTCTGGTTGAACCCATTACTTTCAGCTGGGGTGAAAATTTGGTGTAGTCACACTCACACTGCAACAAAAGCCTAATCAGGCATTATTGAATTTGTAAATTTGATTGAGCACAGATAATCTCATCTTTATTTACTCCCGAGCAACACCTTGTTTGTTTCAACTTTATTGTGTCTAATCTTATCGTTATTAGATTTTCTTTAACTTAATGCCTTTCAGTTGTCATTTTTCATCTTTAGTTTTAAGATATATTCTAGTATTTTTTAAAACTATCAATAGTAAAAATGTGGAGAAGTTACATATCACCATTTTAAGATATATTCTAGTATTTTTCATCTTTATTTCACATTTCTTCTCACTTATAACTAGACAACATATATTTTTCTTATATTTTTAATAAATGTCACTTACTTTTTATGTATATTTTTAATAGTGATTTTTTTATTTTGAAATTCCATATTGACTAAGAGTTAAAAATTGAAGTATTGAAACATTAAAGTTAAAGAATTTTGTAAACAAAAATTAAAAGAAATAAAACTTTACACATTTAAGAAAATGAGAAAAACTTTACACATTTAAATGGATGGAAAATATTTACTTAAAAAAATATAAGGTATGCGTATGACGACTCATGAGAGTATTATTTTATTAAAATTTATTTGATACATCTTTGTGTCTTACAGTTCTTATGGAACCACTATTTTCCTTTCCATATTTACTAGAATATCATTTTAACTTCTAATCCCTTTTAATCTATCTTATTAAAAGAGTAAAGAATTAAAAATATTATTTTTTATGAAGCGTGTTATTATTGTTCAAATATTTATTATGATTGTAAATAAAATGTATTAAAATAGTTAGTATAAATTTCATACTACAACAAAATTTTGTCGCGAAAACATACAGCGGTGGTTTTTTTTAATTCCTTTCAGTAAAACCGAAATACGTCATTCTTGTAAGTTTTTTTATTCCATTCAGTAGAATCGAAATACGTCATTCTTGATCGCACCAGACTTCAGATGACATTTATGTCACATACATCATAATAAACTACATTTTCTGTATATAGAGTATTTTTACCTTGTATTCTGAAGTAAACTACCCTCTTCCTTTTTATAATATGGTGGCTTTGTACCTAAACGGCGCAGAAAGGTTATTATCAATCAAATATTTATTTTACTTTAAAGAGACGAGAAACTATAATTTTGAAATTTGAACTTTTTGCTGTGTTTTGCTGGTCCTATTGTGTCTTTTACATACATGTTTTAAAATATATTAAAATATTCTTTTAAAGTATGACTCAACACTTATTTACAAAAAAATTAAAGCAATATCAATGTAAGTTGAAAACACGCAGAAAACAGCACAAAAAATAAGTAGAAAATCGGAACTCATAATTTTGTCAAGAAAACCGGACTTTATCAATGTCAAACTGGTTATCAAATTGAACACAATGTCAGAACAATACCCTACTAACATGATACTTAATTTAAGACGAAACATCCTCAGAATGTGATGCCTCGTAGTAAAAATGTACACTAACCCATCTAATGAAAAGGTATTAACTTAAGCATCCATAATGAACCAGAATAGAGAAACAGTGATCTGTATTGTAAACTCACAAAACATGATAAATACTGAGCAACCATAACACAGGCTAAAAGCTTGTATGTCACAACAACTAAATAGAATAAAAGTGAAACGATAATCCAAGAAACAAAACACTTAAAATGAGTCTTCGTCAAGAATAAAATTGGCAGATGAAGCAGGTATTTTACTAAATTTAATCTACTTCCTCAATCTTTGGACCAGCACCACTTCCACCAGCAGGCACGTCATCGTCCATTGCACCTCCCATGTCTGGACCAGCACCTCCCTGGTACATCTTGGCTATGATAGGGTTGCAGAGGCTTTCCAATTCCTTCATTTTGTCTTCAAACTCATCTGCCTCTCCAAGTTGGTTGCTGTCTAGCCACTGGATGGTCTGCTCCACAGCATCCTCGATCTTCTTCTTGTCAGCTGGGTCAAGCTTTCCTCCAATCTTCTCATCCTTCACGGTATTCCTCATGTTATATGCGTAGTTCTCCAATGCATTCTTTGCTTCTACCTTCTTCTTATGCTCTTCATCTTCAGACTTGTACTTCTCGGCCTCTTGAACCATCTTCTCAATTTCGTCCTTTGACAATCTACCCTTATCGTTGGTGATGGTGATCTTGTTCTTTTGGCCAGTAGTTTTGTCTTCGGCACTGACATTCAAGATACCATTGGCATCAATGTCGAAGCACACTGTGATTTGAGGAACACCCCTGGGTGCAGGAGGAATGCCTGAAAGTTCAAATTTACCCAGCAAATTGTTATCTCTGGTCCTTGTTCTCTCACCTTCATAAACCTGGATCAAAACACCTGGCTGATTGTCAGAATAGGTTGAGAAAACCTGTTCTTTCTTTGTTGGGATTGTAGTGTTCCTGGGGATCAAGACAGTCATAACCCCACCAGCAGTTTCCAACCCGAGAGAGAGTGGGGTGACATCGAGCAAGAGAAGATCTTGCACCTTCTCGTTACCCTCACCACTCAAGATAGCAGCTTGTACAGCAGCACCATATGCCACAGCCTCATCAGGATTGATGCTCTTGCAGAGCTCCTTCCCATTAAAGAAATCCTGCAGAAGTTGTTGAACCTTGGGAATTCTAGTGGAACCACCAACCAGAACAACATCATGGACAGTCCTTTTGTCCATCTTAGCATCTCTTAAACACTTCTCAACTGGTTCCATGCACTTGCGGAAGAGATCCATATTAAGTTCTTCAAACCTGGCACGGGTAATGGTGGAATAGAAATCAATTCCCTCATACAGAGAATCAATTTCAATGGTGGTTTGGGCGGTGGAGGATAGAGTTCTCTTTGCCCTCTCACAAGCAGTCCTCAACCTCCTAAGTGCTCTGGGGTTGCCACTGATATCCTTCTTGTTCTTTCTCTTGAACTCCTGAACAAAATGGTTCACCATCCTGTTATCAAAATCCTCACCTCCGAGATGAGTGTCCCCAGCTGTGGCTTTCACCTCAAAGATACCCTCTTCAATGGTTAGTAAAGAGACATCAAAGGTACCACCCCCTAGATCAAAAATCAACACATTCTTCTCACCGACGCTGGTAGCCTTCTTGTCAAGGCCATAAGCAATAGCCGCAGCAGTAGGCTCATTGATAATTCGCATGACATTAAGACCAGCAATAACACCAGCGTCCTTGGTAGCTTGACGCTGGGAATCGTTAAAGTAAGCAGGGACAGTAACAACAGCATTCTTGATCGTAGTGCCAAGGTAAGCTTCAGCAATCTCACGCATTTTCATAAGTACCATAGAAGAGATTTCTTCGGCGGAAAACTGCTTATCTTCACCCTTGTAGTTAACCTGAATCATTGGCTTATCACCAGGTCCAGAAAACACCTTAAAAGGCCACAATTTAATATCACTCTGAACAGAGGCATCGGTGAACCTACGACCAATCAATCTCTTGGCATCTGTAAGAGATAGAAAGAAGACAAATAAGCATATGCACTGTAATTCACATTAACTTATACAAGCCACGGTCTATTCTGCATAAAAAAAGGAACGAGTAAATACTAAAATAAAACGACCTGGGACCAGGACAATTCAATAGCCGCATTTAAGGGGAAATTGAAAACTTTACTTAGTCAATAACAGTCAAATTATGTTTCAACAGAAGTCAAAATGAAGGTAATGTTTGAATAAACTTTTCACAAGTGCTTTATATTTAATTTCTCTTCCAAGTCAAAAAGCACGGGTGAATAATCTCCAAACATCAAGGTTCACAAAAAAAAAAAGTGAAATACATAAGCTGATTTCAATATATGAAAGAAACCCAATTCCCTCAACAAATACACGATGCATCTACAGGCACAAACCCTTCTGAACATTAATTTCCATCAACACACGCCTTTATACACATGCACATAACCAAGTGGACGGTCAAAACCCCTTATAATTTAACAATGACAACATGTGTTCCCATCACGACTACTACAATACACAACAATCCATAGTAAGAAAAGGTGCGCAAGACACCTCAATCATCGTTCAGTTTTTAGCACTAGTAAAACAAGCACATCATCTCAAACATTATATCACACACTGCAAAGTAAAGATTTTACATGCACATGCATAGGCTAACTAAAATCAAAAAGGAAAAATATGAAAAAGATAGATAAAAAACAAAGCTAAAAATCAAAGGTCCAATTCAAGTCACACAGTCCAATCCAAGCCACATGCAATAAAAAAACAAAACTTCATAACACCAATAAGAACATCCACATTAAATCATAAACATGCAATAAAAATAAAAATAAATATGGGTACCATAGCTAGACGACTGAAGTAAAAGAACTTACCAAAAACGGTGTTAATAGGGTTCATGGCGACCTGATTCTTGGCGGCATCACCGATGAGACGCTCGGTGTCGGTGAACCCAACATAAGACGGCGTAGTTCTGTTACCTTGGTCGTTGGCAATGATCTCGACGCGATCATGCTGCCAGACACCAACGCAAGAGTACGTGGTTCCGAGATCGATTCCGATGGCTGGACCCTCACCTTTGCCGGCCATACTGAGTTTTGTCGGCAGATGAAGAGAGATCTGAGAGGTTTAAAACCGCGGCTGGGTTTGGAGGTTGAGTATGGAGAGGGAGAATAAAGTGTTAAGTGTGGGGTATATATAGTAAACATTTCCCTTTGTTAGGGTTTGTGACTCTTTCTCCAGAATGTTCCAAGACCCCTCAAGAACCGTTGGATGTTGCTAACCGAGTTTGGACGGTTGTAGATTTGAATTTTTCCTGGCGGGCTTGACTTGGGATACTTCTTCACTCCACGTCAAGACGATATATCTACTTCATTCTTCTTCATATCATGGAAACACATGAGCAGTGGAAATTAAAGGATTTTTTATACTATTGTGCATGCACATTTTTGAATGATAAAAAAATAGTTATTATAAGAAATAAAATCATAATAAAAGATACTATTACAATATATATAGTTATGAAAAGCATGTAGATAAAAACAGTAATAAAAATAAATCACATTATTGTTTTTATAATGCTATTTTGGGTAGTATTTTTTAGAAATAGTAAAACTAACAAAGAAGAGTTAATTCAGTTTTGAAAATAAAATTTATTCGAAAAGTATACATAAAATACTATAGAATATAAAAAGATACGATAGAAAACAAATAGTATAATAATTACAATTAAAACATTAGCAAAAACTAATCAGACGGTTAAATTATGATGATACATAGACGAGGTCCGACTCGTCAAGGTATTGAGATGGGACGAGTTAGATTTTTCAATACATATTGTCATGCCACAAGTAGGATCAGGCCTAATATGTTAGTTCCATAGTGTAAATCATGGGTGAATTTATACTCATTCTAAACTTATTTAGGATTGTGAGCATTCCACTTCAATTGTTGCAACTAGTCGGCATTATGGACCAAAACCTAAAAAATGAACATGTTATATGTGTCGCAGCCGAAATCGCGATGGAATGACAAACCAAAAAATATGTTATAAAAACGTGGTATGAGAAACTCTAAAAACTGAATTTAGGGTCTAAGAGTCGGTTACGCTTAAGAAAGGTTTTAGCACTTATGATGTTTTTCCTAAAACGATACCTTTAATTAAATATGCAAGAATGAGGTAGTATTTTCAAAATGTTTATTTCCCAAAAAATAAAAATAAAAGAGTGCACAAAAAGAAAGAAAAATATTATTTTAAAATTTTTGGTCTGACAAAAATTAATTTGACTCCTACGTAGTTCCATCCAAAATGGAAAATCAGGACCATGTAATTATAAAAAAAGAACTTTATGTTTGAAAATGTTGATATTTTTAGTTTAGAAACATTTTTTTTTGGGTATTTTGCAATTGTTGAAATATAAAGGTTTGAGTATTAAGATAACTTGAATCGTCACACAAATACTTAAACCTTTATTTTGGGATATTACTTATACTTTTATTTTGGTTATTTTGGGATATTAGATTACGTGTGAACGACCATACAAACATTCAAAGAAAGGAACAAAAGCAAAAAGATTGTTTTTCATTCTTAACTTTTATATATTTTTTCTATTTTTATATTTTTAATATATTTAAAAAATATTTTTTATTATTATTTTAAAGAAATATTGGCTAAATTACATTTTTTATTCTTATTTTGGTTAGAAAATATCAAGTTGCTCTTCTAGTTTTTTTTATCTCAATTTGATCTTGATTTTATTAAAATTTATTCGATTTGATCCTTACCGTTAGTTTTCACAAATGGTATTAAAATCAGTTACATAACGATAACATAAGACAAAAATATATCTGGGATGACACAGTAAAACCTTACTGGAGAAGCAATACTATCATAAAAAAAGTGGATGACAAAGAATATGACTTCTCTATAAATAAAGAGATGAACTTACTAAGAAGGAAGTCAAAAGAAAAAAAAAAGTTGTCTTCGTTTATAAAGATAAAGTTGGAGGAGAGTATAAAGATGAATTTGTGTTGATTTGATGAGATGAATATGTATGTTTGTTTGTTTAAATGGATTTAGAGGGTAAAGTAAGTTAATTTGGAGATAAATTTTGAGGAAGTAAATAAATGATTTGAGTGATATGATAGATTAAAAAAATTAATTTAATAAATAAAATTTGAAGATTACCCAAATACCCTTAATAATAAAAATAAAATAAAATAATTAATAAATAATTTTAAAATATTAAAATCTAACAATATTTTAATTATTATTTTTATTTTTATTATTTTTAATTATTATATACATATATTAATAATAATAAAATTAATTATATATACATTATTATATTTTTTAACAATATTTTAATTATTAATTATTATATACGTATATTATTAATTTATATATTAATACAATAGTCATAATATTTGTAACAATATTTTAATTATTATACATAATATATATTTTAATTATTATATATAAAATATTAATAATAATAATTATTATATATATACATTATTAATTATTATTATTATTATTATATATATCTGTATTATTATTTATCATTATAATTATATATATTAATTATTATATATAAATATATATTATAATTTATTTTATATATATATATATATATATATATATATATATATATATATAT
>Ga0214545_1002054_pt1 | contig 38657 bp, 15 predicted proteins | sample CNSS4metaG_FD_160064 | JGI IMG/M metagenome (GOLD analysis project Ga0214545, IMG submission 160064) | Root nodule microbial communities from cowpea collected in UCLA plant growth center, Los Angeles, California, USA - CNSS4 | ecosystem: Host-associated > Plants > Roots > Nodule | place: USA...
TATATATATATATATACTAACTTGATTGTCGAATTCTATTTTCAAATATCACATTCTCAAGTGAAGTTAACCTTAATAGTAAAAGTTGAAAGAAAATGTGAGAGAAGTTGTGTGTATTATCATTGAGCTAAAAAATTATTTATTTATTTTTAAAATTTGGAAACAAAAATATATTAAAATTTAATACAAAAATAATTTCAATTTCGTATTCAAACATAAAAATTACAAACATATTCAATTTTTTAATAAAAATTCAATTTGACTGTTTGAATTCAGAATCGTAGTTGTGTCAAATCTTCAAAATCATTGTTTATTCTTCCATCGACTATAGGATCTTATATGTTTAGCTTATATAAAGTTATTTGTAACGAATACAAGTAAATTATTAAAAAATAAAATCACATAATGACTTAAAACACTTTTATGACTCTTTAAGGAAGAGTCTAATGTTTTATGTATTTTAATCTTGAATTCTCTCTCTCACGAAGAAAAATTATTATTTGCATGCGGGCACACATAAAAAGCCTCTCTAGAAAATAATTAATTACAAATTTTTAATTTCAGTTTTAACATATTTGGCTGGGATAACGATATTATGTTGTTTTCTTTAAGTCTTATAATTCCGTACAAAATCCTAATGAATTAAGATTTTGAAAATCGACAAAATATATTGTTTTTTTACAAAAATGTATCAAAGAAAAATATATAGTGTGTTTATATCACATTTAAGTATCATTATTCTCATGTATTTTTTTCATATGCATAATGGCATTGACATTATATTTCGAGGAACAATATCAAGAATCCTAATGTTTCTTAAATTTAAATAATTACACATAATTCGAGTATGCAAGTTTAAATATACTATTATTACTCAATTGTAACTGTTTTTTTCAGATTAAAAGAAAGTTTAAAATAGGTGAAAAAATAGATTTTAAAAATACGAAATTGTATACGTTATAAATATTAACGTTAAAAGTAGGTTTTAAGTCTAACTCAATATTACAATACTAACTTGTAAAGTGAAGTTTACACCCTACTTATATATTATGAAATTGTTTTATCTCTAGTCGAGGTGAAATTTTTAACAATTAATCATATTTTAATTATTTATAAATTAATTTTTTTCATATGAGTGGAGTAGATAATAGATGAGTGTGTGAATGTAGTTGCTCTTTTTAGTTGTTGTGGAAATGGGTGTGTGGAGTATATACTATTATTTGGTGCAATAGCAAGTTGAAGAGAGATCTACAAACCACATACATAATATATTATATATAATATACAAGCTTTTATTAAAAGATATTAAAAATCTTTAGTCTATTAATGCGTAATAAATATGACGGTGAATGAGTGTTTGATTTCTCCAACTTAATTGATATATTACTTGTATAAAAAATTATTATTTTAATAAATCAATATGCAAAAGGTCAAACAGTTGTAGATCACAAACAATTTCATGAAAAAAAAAAGTTTTATTTAAGAAAACGCATTATTTAGTTCACAGCTAAACGATGCAATATATTATAATAGTTGTAGCAGCGTATGATGCACTGTCCAAAGCGTATACTTATTTATTTATTTATTTATTTATTAGGAAAAGAAAGTTGGTGTTGACCCAGAAAGCCACGGCAAATTGGTTAAAGAAGTGGCAGGCTGGCAAATAAATGTCCTCACTTCAGATGATAGTTGCCAATCATTTTCTCCCTCTATTTTCATTTCATTTTATTTTTACTTTTAAATATTCATTTTAATAAACAAACATTGATATTTGGACATTACAATATTTTTTTATTACCATTTAATATTACACTTTATTATTATTCACTTTTTTTTAAATATAAAAATTAAGGTTTCTTAAGATCATTTTATTTAAAAATTTGTTTCCTTAATAAATATTATTGTAGGATCAGATGATTTCTTTTATATATGAAATTATGTCAATTCTCCTATCTTTGAATTAGATGATAGATTTAAAGAGTCAAAATAAGAAGATTTGAGAAGATATGGAAATAAAATAAGACCGTTTGGATTAAGAAAAAAATTTTAAAAATAAGAAAAAGTATTGTAAATGATGTAATTGATATAATAAACTTGAAATATTATAAATATTTTAGAAAAATATACTAATATTTATAAAATTAACATTTAAATATAAAACATTTTAGATTTTAATATCTAGAAAAATAATTTTTTTAATATATATCTCAAATCACTTCACCTAAATACTCAAATTATTTTATTTTTTACATTTTTACTTTTATAATTTTTTATATTTGAAATTTTTTATACTTGTAAAAAACAAAATAATTTGAATATTTAGGTGTAGTGAGTTGAGGTACAAATTCAAAACAATAATTTTAATATATATATATATATATATATATATATATATATAAGTTATAATTAAACTTATTTACTAATTTGATCTCAAATTTGAAACGACAAAATTGGATTATTTTAAAAAATTGTGGTACTAAATTGAATAAAAAAATTTAATAGAAAACTAAATTGAAAATAAATTTTACCACTGTCATGTGTCACGACAGTAAATTTTTATGTGACACGACAGTAAACTGACACGTGACATATTATAAATTTAAAAAAAAAATTAAAAAATTTCGACATTTGACATGTGTCCTGTACATACACGGTATTAACTTCAAGTTAACGGAGATGACCAAATTAAACCCTTTTAAATAATTAAATACTAAATTGAACCAACAAAAAATATAAATACCAAATTAAACTAAACTAAAAAATTAGAAAACTGAACTAGTAATTATACATATTTATTAAGAAGTAAGTAGGACGTAGTCACATGTGGTATACATAATATATGTAGTAAGTAAATAATTACATACTCAATATCTATTACATGTAAACTATTAAAATTTTTCATTTAATATCAATCACAAATTTTATTCACTGATTTTCGCTTATACACATCACATCCCACGTCCCGTTTTTAAAAAGAATGCAGTGAGCTAAACATTTCAGTACGTTAAAAGTCTCTTTTGTATAACTTGCAATCTACATGGATTAAAATATAGATCGGCCACTCCTTTTTTTAAATATTATTGTTATATAGTATTGTTTGTTAATTATACTTAAATACTTTAATTTATTATTTCATCAATATTATATGTTTATAGCACATATTTATATATATTTTTCATCTATTTTAATATATTTTATTATTTGTTTGTTTTAATTAGTAAATTATTAGTATTTAAACTTTTTATGTAATTGTTAAAGTAAAATTTTGTTTTATAAGATATTAAAATTGAGGACTGAAAAATTATGAAAGACTTTTGTTGTTTTTTTAAAAAAAATGTGTAAACCCAATAATTATACAAGATAGATCAGAATTATTAACTAGAAAATCGTGTGCAAATCAAGCTACCTCAACCTAATTTTAACAAATTAAATACGAAGTCAACCAACAACATAACCTATATATGATCCACATTATTATCTCTTATATTTATTATATATTATGTTTAAGCTATTCCCCAACAAATAAAGTTTGATGGTATATAATAAAATATTATAAACGCTTCTAACTTAATTATATATAAAAACATAGTCAGTTTTTTTTATTAATATAGCCCATATCTCTTTCCATCATCTCTTATTATTTTTGTTGTTTTCTTCTTATTTTGCCCGACTAAAATTAATATAAAACATTTTTTTAATCTATAGTAAGACCTGCGGCCAAATAACTTAGACCAAAAATCGAAAAACCTAGACCAAATAAATTTCAACTAAAAGTCAAGAAAAACTAAAAAAAAAAATATATCCTCTTGGTAGTATCATTAAGAATGATAGATACCCTTACTAATAATAACAAATATCTTCGGTTTTCGGTAGTCTTGAAGCAGACTAAAGATCTTTACGTGTCTTAAAAACGGATAAAATATATTTTTTGTTGTTTCAATTTTGCTTGAGATGTTTGAAAAGATAAATATATTTCTCTTATTATATACCACTTCTAGATTTTATTCCGTGAGTATATTATCAGAATTTTTCTTTTCAAGTTAAATACTTTTACACTTTAAAGTATAATTTGTTTATGAAAGACAAAATTTTCATCTTGATTATTCTCGGAATTCTTTTTTGAGGAATGAATTTTTAACAATTTTTTCTTTACTTTTATAGATTTGCATATTTATTTATAATAAATTACTTTATTAAATATTTATAATTTTAAAAAATTTATGTGAATATAAATTAAAAATATATATTTAATTAAAATTTATAAATTAATTAAAAATGTAATACAAATTAATTGACTATGAAAGCTTTATAGAATTCTTAATTTAGGTGCCTCATATTCTAAGTGATAATTTTTTTTATCTAATTTTGTTGAGTCGTGTTTAATTTAATATAATATTATTTTTTGGCATAATATTAGCGATTGATATCTAAATAGATTTTTGAGAGTTTTCATTTTGGATGTGTAATATTTTAGATGAAAATGTAACATTTTCACTATTATTTTTTTCTTAAGGAGAAAGCAATGGCTTATCCCATATGAGACGTGTACGGGTTTAGATTCAAAATTTTAGATTTTGTAGTTACCAAAAGGAACAGCTTTATTTATGCAACAGAAATTGTGCTACACAACCTTATCCACTATTGTTTTATAAATAGTGTCTACTTTTGAATTTCCATCCTAAGAAGTTATTAAGATGACTAGACTTCCTCTCGTAATCAATCAAATCTTTTTAAAGAGGATAATTTTAGATTAGTAAATCCATTTTATATTAAATATGACTATAGAGTTCCTCTCAAAATCAAATCAATCAATTAAATTAGTGAATCCATTTTATATCTAAATTGTTGACGTGATGTTATCATGGTCAACTATTGATTTTCATTTGTTAAAAGCTTGTAATTGTGTTATAAACAGAAATATCAAGTTGATAGTCTTTTAAATCTTTTAGTGGAGTAATTGATGTTTAATGAGAACTAGTAATGAATAATAAAATAATAACGGATTATAACATAATAACAACTTTATATAATTACATAAAATATATTTTTAATCATACAGACCTTACGCCTTGGTTCATTATTAATCAAGATTATGAAATTTAAATTAACAAGCAAAATGACAATCTCCATTAACCCGAACAAAATTATTTTCATCCTTTTCGATAACAGATTTAAGCAAAGTTGTCCCAACTATATTTTCAATAAATGCAGGAAAAACAATTGGATCATCTTTGAGATAAATTTAGGTGAAAAAACACTAATCGTGTTGATACATCAAAGGTGTATCTTTCTTGCATAACTTAAGTTTCCACAGCTAACAAAATCGTATGTTATGAAAAAAATTATATTTGGAATAGATTTAGGTGAAAAATGACTAGTGCGGTTGAAACTTTGAAGGGCATCTCTTTTTTATATGACTCGACTTTTTATTGACAACAAATTGTGAATTCAAGTTTTAGTAATGTGATAATTAGTATGATATGCCGATATATTTATTTTAAAAATAATAAAATAAGAATATAAATATGTGATTTAAATTAAAATATTTTTACATCATAAATAATAAGATAATTTTAACAAAATATTTGTTCTTATATACCTATTAATCTTGCTTAGTTTAAGAGTTGATAATTATATACACATTTCCTCTTTTATATTTTAAGTACTTTTCAAGAAAAAAATTGTGATAGAGTCACAATCGATAATTGACTTTAATGATATTATTTTAATAAATTTTTTGTTAGTACAAATTTAGTTAATACTTTTAAAAGTTAAACTTTCTTGTCTTTCCAAATAAATACGTTTACCAATTACTCTTACTTATATTTCGAGGAATTACTAAAATTCTAAGTCGAAAAAAAAAAGTTCAGAAGAGTATTTATTTTAGTAGTTAAAAAATATATAATAATTTTTTAATGGAAGGAGTAGATTTGATAAAGTTGTCAAATCTAAAACGCATGGATGCTGTAGTGATGTCCAGGTGGTTACTAAGTTGTTTGAGATGGATTGGTTATAAGTGTGAAGTGATTACTAATTCTTCCAACTGTATTTTATTGGGATTAAGACACCAGAGTAAATGGATGGTACTTAAAACGGTTGTAATTTTATTTGAATGACCAAATTTATTAGTTATGTACCTAATGCAAAAATGATGTTGATACACATACTTCATTCAAAACATTTTAAATCAGGAGATGGGTTGAATTACCGGATGTGAAAGTGATTCATCATATTACAGTAATTTCAATCTCATTTATTTTTTCATGAGTTAAAAATTATTTAATTCAATTTGATTTATCACTGTTTGGTGAATTAGTAATTTAGTATGTTAATTTACTTGCAAGATATTTTGATTTGAAAATTATTTATAAATTTATTATAGTACTATTTTATATGAATTAATCTCATTCATTCTTTTTATAACAGTGAAATCAAAATGTTTATTTAATTATTCAAATATTATCATGAATATAGTAGTTGAAAATTAAAATATTGTTGAACAATATTTTAGTATTTAAGAAGATTGAAGAGTAAATCTATATAGTTAGGAGTAATAAATAATTTTAATAAAAAAATATTAAAAATAATATATATTTTTTTTATAAAATGTCTTGTTTGGGTTGTAGGTCAACCAATTTTCAATATGACTCAAATTTATTTAACCTATGAATTAAATGAGTCATACTCACCTTAACCTACATTTAAAAAACTAAAATTTTGACTCAATCTGACTCGAATTGGTGGTGAGTTGGGTTAACTCATGAGTTATTTGAAGTCTTATCATCACTAGAGATAAAACAATTTTATAGTATACAAGTGGGTGCAAACCTCACCTTACAAGCCAGTTTTTTTTTTGGATTGAATTATGGTTAAAGTCAATTTTTTAACATGTTATCAAAGTCATTGGTTAAAACATATCCTAACGAGATTTGTGTTTCTTTGACATATAGTTCCACCTGCTATCTGGCTACTGTTATCAGATCACCCATTAATATATAGTTTCATACATGAGATGTATATACATTAGCGTGAGGGGTGTTGAAAATCTCATATCGACTAAATATAAGACAATTTTATAATATATAAATTAGTGCAAACCTTATCTTTAAACTTAAAATCAACTTCTTAACACGAATTATAGCATATTTTAAATTGAATGACAAATAAGATGAAAATCATGAATTCATAATTTGTTTAGATTTTCTATGATTAATATATTATTACGATTACGATAACTGAGTTATCAAATTGTTGAAAAGAAAATTTTCATAAAATAAAATATAATTTGAATAGAAACAATTAAAAAACATTTAGACAAAATTGTAAATTTTGTAAAATTTGAAAAAAATATACAAAAATGGTTTAAAAGTTTAATAGGTAATTAATATTAAACATACACGTGTACAATGAAATAAAATAAAATTATAATTATAACTATTAAAAGATACTATTATATATATATATATATATATATATATATATATATATATGGATAAATTATGCTATAACATACTATAATAATATATTTTTATATTCGTTTCCATTTTAAGATACTAAAATGTTTTTAATTTATTAAGTAATTTAAGAAAAATATGTTATTTATTTATTTATTATTATTTGAAATTTATCCAATTTTAATTTATCTTAGTTTTTATTTGACATTATATTAAAATAATACATGTATTGTTTTGTTTTTTAATTAGTATTTGAAATCGTAAAGAATTAAGCATGATGCAAGTATATTATAAAAATGAGAATGAAAATAAATGTTTATTTAAAAAATAAAGATAAAATAGTCAAAACTAAATCTAGGATGACGACAGAGAACAAACTCTGATATGTTTACATAAAAATTTAATCTTAAAATTATATTTAATTTCAATATATTTTTTAATCTCAAAATCATTGGATAACACACTCCTCTTTGAAACAATACTTACAATGATAAAATGGAAAATTCAGAAAAGATTACAAAACTTTAAACGAGAAAGCGAAACAGAAAAATAAAAAGAAGCAAAAAGGAGGGGACGAGAACCTTTTAAGACACTCACAAGTCATTTCTTTTGCGATGGTGAATTTTTTTGAATTAGATATTTAATATAGTTTTAATTTATTTCGGGTTGTGAGTTTCATTGTTTCGTATTATTTTTTAAGATATTTTTTAGTTTTTATTAATGTAGGAATATTACAAAATTTACATTTTAATAGATATTTTATGTAGTCACTGGTATAAATATATATTTATTAAATAGATAACCTAATTATTTCATTAATATATTTATTTTTGTTGATAAAAAAATTAAATAATTTTGTTAATGTAAATAATTTGTCATAATCTGATGTGAAAGAAACGTGATTTGTGTGACTTGTGATCTGCAAATTGCAAAGTAGCAGTAAATGAGAAGGTGGGCGTTGGCAGAAGCATGTCACTAGCGGTAGGAGCAGATGCCAAAATCCTTTTATCTTCTCACTCTCTAATTTATACATTCACACAACGTGGCACACACCCCTCAAACATTTTACTAACTATTTCAAATAATTAAACTTTTTTATTAAATATTGTATTAATATTTTTGTACTTCATATCTGGTTCAGTTACAAACAACTTTTTTTTTCTCTCACTTCACTTCAAAACTATAATAAATGTTTCCAACTTAATTTCCTAATTTCAATATAAACACAACTTCACCAATTTGTTAAATTCAATCAAATTATATTTATGTCAAATTGGAATTCCAATTACAACTTCATATAAATAATTTTATAAAAATATTTTTACACTTTATATTTATTAGGAAGTTATTAAGTTTCTTCGTCATCTTAAATAAAATTATTTTGTATACAATGGTTATATATGATAGTAACAATAAATTTCAATTTGATATCTAAACTATTGTTATGTCATTTTCATATTATTATGCACGTTACCGGTTACTTTAATAATTATCTTCATTAAAATACATGATTAAATATTTAGTATTTCATTTATTTCTATAAAAATATCACATTTAATAACCGTGTTCATTCTCAAACCTAACATTCCAGCGCTTCAATTCTTGTGCCAAATAGTATTTTTGATTATTTATATGAATACAAAACCAATGCAAAACAATCCAATTAAGTTTATTATAACATATTACGATTTTTATTTATTATTTTTATATGTCTTTAAAAAAATAAAGATAGAAAAAACACTATATTAAATTATTTTTTTTGTAATTTTTGTATTCAAATATTCTTTAGAATATCTTCAATCGACAATCCGTTCATAGACTTGTAAACTATTTTCATATCACATTTAATTAATAATATAATTCACTTTTATTTCTCCAATGTTTAACGCACTTAAAGTTTAATTCATCTGACTTGTGAAGAAAGGATGACTTTATTCATAAAAACTCACCTCTTACTTGCAAACAGTTCTTATAAAATATCAAATTCCAATAGAAGATGTGATTAATAAGTTCCTAACTTTCTAAGTAAATTTCAAAGATTTGATACACATTTATCTTCTTAATAATTGTTTCAATTTAAGACAATGTTTAAAAATATATATATATATATATATATATATATATATATATATATATATATATATATATATATACTATAATTTTTTAAGAAAATGATAATTTTCAATTCAGATACTATTATTTGAATTGACCCAATTGGAATATTGTAAAACAAAAAATGATACATGTATAATACAATCCAAAGTATTTTAAAAGAAAACCCAATCCAACGTTGCCATAAACACCCCAATTCAAACACTATTCATCATAAAATATAATAAAAGACAGATCCTTGATTTATTTTTTTTAATACTCAACTTATTTAAAAACAATAACATATACAAAATATTTATTTTGTTGAGCTCAAATAGTTTTTCATTGAAACAACCATCACCACCATTTAATTTTTGTTGTCTAAGCTTATCAATGTTGTACTCAGATGTCAACCACGTCATAATAGTTTAGATTCGAGTCAATTATTATATGATGTTAGTGTAAAAGACGACAAAAAAGGAAGTGTTAGGATGTTATGAAAAGTGTTAGGTTGTATATGTATATATAGTTTTGGAATTTGCAATACATATAGTGCATCATTAATCACGACAATTTAAAATGGACACTTTTTAAAAAAAAAAATTAAACAAATTAGTCTATTATTGATGTCAGTGCCGAATTTTGAACAAAAATTAGAAGATAGTGTGTTTTTATTAATTTCGGGAAGCTCTAAATTAATCTATAATTTGCTCTCTTGTTAGTTTTGTTATCTATGAAGAACATATGGACTATGGTCAATTGTTTAAGCTTAGTGTTTATCTAATTATAGTTTTAATCTTTATTTTAGTTTACATTATTTGTAGAAAATAGAGTTTTATATACAAAACGAAATTTATAATGCATTTTCCATTTCTTTAACGGACAACTACTCGATCCATACCATATTAAGTTTTGTTTAATGTTGTGGTTTATCTTGTGATATTGGTTTACCTAAACCTATTCATCATAACTTTTCGTGATACGAAAAGTAGAACATCTCTTTGGTTTTCCTCTATGGTGGATGACTCATCCACTTGGAATTAGTTGGGTTTCATAGAAGATGATAGTATAATAATTAACAAAATTATGATTGAAATAATAGTATAAAAATTGATAGAAACATTACGTGTGTGATTTATGTTCACCATACCAAATTTGAACTCTAAAACATTATGTATATAATTTATATATATATATATATATATATATATATATATATATATATATATATATATATATATATATATATATATATATTAATTTTCAGATTCATTTCTGCTTAATTTGATACCAAAGATACACTAAATCTTAAAAATAAATAAATAAAAGCAGCATATGCAGGAGGTAATCTTCCCTACATTGTCAATAAACAATACTCAATTTAAAATATTCATTTTTGTGTTTTGTTCATGTCATTGTCATGTTTCCCCATTAAAAATGAGACAACTCATAATTTAATTTTCTAGGTACGAAATTAGACTATCATCCATCTAATATTGGATTTCAATTCTTACTTTCCATTAATGGTACTAAGTGAAAATAACTTTTGTAATGTTATTCAATCATATATTCACTTTATGATAGATTTATAATACCTATAGTAATTTTTTCATTTTTATTATTGTTTTGTCATCTCATCATTAATATATCGTACAAATTACTTCCTCCATCTAAATTATATGTATTTTTAATATTTGTAACTTATTCTAAAATATTTTATGTTCTCAAATTGCAACGTACAGATAGTTATTCTCTTCCAAAGTTTCTTCAAATAAATTTTCTTAATTTTAAAGAACTTGGAGGATAATGTATATGTGGGAGAGTAAATAAAGGAAATATAATATGTTTATTATAAAATATTTAATAAATGTGTAAAAACATAATGATCATTTAGACAGAAGAAATATTATTGTATAAGTGTCATTTATTTAGTTTTAAAATATTTAACTAATATCTTATATTTGTCATTATAGTGAGTGATAGCTATTATTGATAGGGAGAAGTTGAAACAACCAACAGCAACCTTAGTCCAGAAAGTAAGTAAAACACGTATTCCACACCCACCCTTTATGTGGCAATTTATTTCTGCCGTGGAAATAGTAGTTCACAACCCCCAAATCCAGCACCAAAGACAAAATTGAGTTTCTCTTTTTTATTATTATTATTATTATTTGGACCCTTTTCTATTATAAATTTTATTCTTTCAAGTTTCAATAAAAAAAAAATACAATTTTTCTCTTTTAAAACAAAGTTATATAATTTGAAATTTCATATATTACAGTACACAATTGTGTAATTTTTAATATTTTAATTTCTTGAATTTTGTTTAACACTGACTAATAACGTGCGAGGAGACTAAGCTGTGGAAGAAAACTGAATTCATGCAATTAGGATATATGGATTACCAAATTCATGAATCGTGAGACCAAAATTCAAATTTATAATCCTCAAACCTAATCAAAATATTTAAAACTGGAAAACATAAATTTGAATAACTAAATTACTTTAAAAAAATATAAAGTATTATAGATTATTCAAAAATATCAATTACATATTATTTTTTGGATTATATAGTCATTATGTGTTTATATTATATAATCCAAATATATTTTACTAAAATACATAAAAATAAAAGTTATGCTTCGAGCTCGTTCTAGTGTTGTTTGTCGCAACTGTTATGAAAAAAACGATCATACTAGAATCATAAAATGATATGAAGTATAGGGATAAACTAACTATTCAATTAAATATACAATAATCAATATTAATATATGTATAATTTCACATTCAACTATCCAAAGTTATTCATTTTGCAATAGATATGTAATGATTGTATGTTTCTAAAACACTCATTAAATTCGAACTTACAAACCAACACTTGCCATAATATCTCATTAGAATGAAAATATACCATTTTCGGTATGAATGAATTTCACATAGAGTACTTGATTTCTTTGTTTTTTTACTCAATCCATTAATATATCCTTAGTTATTGCCTACATATACATGTAATCATCACCACTCTAGTTAATACTTAGCACATATAATCCATCCAATGCATCATTCACCTTTCAAGCTTATTTTAGTGAAAAAATATATTAAATATAATAAATAAAATTATGATGAAATTATATTATTTTACCATGGAAGAAACGAAATGACAATAAAATACATTTAAATGGTTTAAGGTCTGTTGGAGATGAAGTTTAAAAGTAAGTTTAAAAAACACGAAGATTGGAGAGAAAGATAAGATTTAACGAATGATGTATGGAAATGAAAAAAAGGTTTTATTATATTCTATACAAAAAGCAAATTTTAATAATAAAAATATTAAAAAATATATATTCTATTCAGTAAATTCGTAGGTGTAAATAGCAAAAGTCTTAAAAAAAGTAGGGGAATCCCCACTTATTTTTGTACAATAAGAAATCTAGATCCATGTAAGTATCTATTCACCCTTAAGCCCAATTGCAAGCTCATGTGCCCAAAAATTAGTTGTTTTTGGGTATTTCTTTCTGCACCCCACAAATTTCTCCGTCAAAATTTTGCTTTTCCAAACATATGACCAATTTTGCATTTTTTTTTTCCATAAAACACTTATTCCAGATCAAAATTCTGAAAAACTATGATGGGGTGCAAGAAAAAATTTTATGGAATGCAGAAAGAAATACTCTATATTTTTTTATTTCCCACTAAAAGAAAAAAGGGTCCAAATGAATGAGTTCGTCCTATAAAATCAGGTTAAATGATTGTTTCAGACAGGACCAGTGCATTCACAGCTTTCTAATTTTTCCATCAAGGCCGAAATCGAGTACGCAAACTTTACCCATTTATAGATTAAAAAGTACTTGCTAAAAGTAGTAGGTTCGAATCGTTTTATTTAAACATATATATATATATATATATATATATATATATATATATATATATATATATATATATATATATATTAAGCTATTTTTTACAAGAAATAAAGAAGTTTCAAGTTTTTTCAAAATAATTTTGTCTTGTTTTCGGTTTTTTTACACCCAGTTTTTTTTAATATTAATAAAATATATTTTATAAAAAATAAAAATTATAACAAAAGAAATATATTATTAAATGTTTAATATCAAAAATATTTATTCATGTATTTACATTTTTTTAAAAAGAAAATATTTCTCCAGAACTTTTGATAAATATTTTTTAAGGTTAGATATTTATTTTAGGATAAATGAAGACAACTTATGTTATGGATTGAAAAAATTAGTAATGACTTATAGATGTATTATTTGGGATGGTAATTTTTTTTTAAAATCTAAATAATTAGTTAGTGCTATATAATACTAAGAATTAATAGTATTTCTTAAATTTTAAAGAAAAAAAAATCACATTTGAATCCAAAACTTATTTAAGATGCAAGTAATATAACAAATTCAAGTGCAAATAAATAATAATAAAAAACAGACGAAAGAGTTATTTGTGAAAACTACATCTCATAATCAACAAAAGCGGGAATAAGATGTTCGTAACCACTTCCTTCTTTAATGGCGTGTAATCCTGACCACGAAAAAGTAATTATTATATGTTAAACAAAAAATAAATAAAAAGTTATTATATGTTAAACAAAAGTATTATAAATATGTTTTCTATCGTATGTACGGTATGATAATTTTGAAAATAACAAAATATGTCATTATGCATATAAAAAATTATATATATTTTTGTAGAAATAGGAAAAATATATGATATGTTTATTATTGTGCATCAAATATTTGATATATTGATATGTTATTTTTAAAAATAATATAGAACATGACATAATTATATATGTATATTAAAATATGTATACATTTTTAAAAATGAGAAAAAATATATGATTGTTTTCTGTAAATTTAAATTAAAGAAAATGTATTAAATATTTTAAACATAAAAATTTATAAATTGTTATCATCATAAAAATATTATTCACAATGATTACATTCTAAAAATAATTGACAGTTTACCGGAACATATTACAATAATAATAAATAAATACTAAAAAAATAAAATTAATAACACAAAATTAAAATTATATTTAATCTAAAAAAGTTTATTTATTTTTTTATTATAACAAACAAAAACACTTTTGTTTCGTCAATTTTAGTTAAGTATTAGTAGATATGTGATATAGTTGAGAAAATTTAATCTTTTATATTATTTCATTGTAATTATTTATTATGTAGATTGATATTTTGATTATTTAAAATATTATAATGTTGTTCAACAATTTTTAAAAAATTATATGCGTAATTTATCTGTTTGTAAAATTATAAGTCGATACTATAATTTTTAACTAGTATAATTATAATTAGGTATAATAAAACTGGTTCAAAAAGATAGGATAAAACGGACTGACCATTAATTTTTATTTATTTTTTAAAATTTCTTACTTTTACGCTTGTGTGAAAAAGTCAAATTAATATATCTCTTGTTTTACAATAAATAAATAAATTATCAATTAGAAAAATAAAACATTTGAATATAATTCAACTTACTTGAACTTAAATATAAAGTTTTTGACTTTCCAAAAATTTAAACTAAATTAAAGTAATTTATTTTTAACTAAACTCATAATCAAATAATTCATACATGTTTATCTACTTTGACATCTTTAGATTATCGGGCCTAATATAAATTTCAATTGCCCATCATGAGTATTTCGAAGAGATAACGTACATGCAAATAAATTAACTTTAATTTGTTGCATTTAATTTACTTTTTCTTTGGTAATGTTCAATCACGTTTCTCTTTGATTAAATCGATTTAATGTATATATTTTTATCCGTTCCATTTACAAAATTATAATTTAGTATTCCACCGAATAGGTCAAATGTTGAGAGGAAAGTATGCGAAAAACCTCGTAAAATACTTCTCTTTCTCCCTTCCTCGTGTCAATTCTGAAGGACCCACTAAACCTGACATCTTCTCCCACACTTCACACTTCTTCTCACCACAAAATAATTTTCAGAGTCACCCCTTAATGAAAAGTCCTCGCATACAGTGTTCACATTTTCTCTGATAAAAACTACAATTAAAATCAAATATTCACTCTTTAAATTAACCTTTTTCTGTTACAATGAATGTATAATATTCTTTGCTACCGCGTAATTTTGACCTTCTTAAACATGAATTGAATTTATTTTTCATTAATATTATAAACGATTAAATAGTTATTATATCAAGACGATAGGAAGTGGAGCAGGAAGTGAAACGTGGTGGCCAAGCAAAATTGTTATGGTCCTTCGACTTTTTGTTGACATGAAAACGCACAGTATATTTAAGTAGGCAAGTGGGGGATGAGACGTTGATGTTATTGTTTGGGTGTGGGGAACAGACATTTGACAAAGATTTCCATCCAATGGTCGCAAAGTCAATTAAAGCTTATTAACGCAGAAAGATTAGTACAATTTTTATAATTCTGAAACCACCAACAGAAAGAAAATTAAATTAAAGTTGAACAAGAGATGAGAAGGTCCAATATATCACACCATGTACAAAATTTACATTCTCATGTTTCTCCATTTTTTCTCACTCCCATCATCACAACATCATTAATTCTCCCTCCAACTTTGTTTCTTTGGGACCCATTTACCCTTTACCCATACCTAATTATCTCACTTCACCATTTTCTGATCTTTCCACCGCTTGATGCAAGCCACGTGTCCTGTTCCACACTCTCCGTGCATGAACCAGCATGCGGAAATTGAAGATTGATTTCAAAATAAAATCGAAACTGAATTGCTATAATTATGGACATTAGGTTAGTTGGGAGGAGAAAGGAAATCAAAAGTCATAGCCATGTGAATCAGAATCAATGTATCAGATTCTGAATTCTCTGCATGAACCACCAAAACAAAATTTTAAATTTGATACAAAATGCATTTTAATTAATATAAAGCAAATCAGTTTTATTTTTAAAAGACGTAATAATAAAACTCTAATTTCTTGGCATTACGATATAAAAAAAATATGGAGATGAATAGAAAGTGAGTGATTTATTGCATTGTAGGGTAGGGGTATGCATGAAATGGAAAGTTTACTATTTGCAGAAAAAATATCAAAACATATATTTATAATATTAATTTAAAAAATTGGACAAAAATGGGATCCTACGGTATGATGTACGTATAGAGTATTGTTGATGGAGGAAGGAACAGATGGAGAAAAGGGTCCCACTGGAGAAAGATGTGTTTATTTATTAGGGAAATGGTGAAAGAGTGATGAAGTAGGGAAGGAAATGCGTTACAGCTAGGTGGGGTAGGGTACCTTTGTTTGCCTCAACTCTACCATCTTTCTACTTTTTTAAACTATTTTGGTCAAAAATCACATCTTTACTATCTAAACAAATTTTGGGAATCAAAACAATCATATTTTCTTTGCTTTTTGGGTTTCAAAAGCAGAAGATTAATTGGAATGAGTGAGAATTAAAATTAAAAGAAGATTAAATGTGAAATAATTAATTATAAATTATGTGAAAAATCCACAACTTAAAATGATAACTGTAAATAAATTAAAGGACGAATTTCAGTCATATTTAAAAAGTCAACAAAGTGTTTCATCAACAAGTTGACGTAATATTATGATGTTATCAAAAATTTTATGTAATTAATAAATTATACTAGTAAAATATAAAAATTATACTACCTAGATGATCAATTTTCTTTGAGTTTAATCGATTCCGTCAATTTTAAATTATTTAATCAAAATACTCAAATCCATCTTTTTTTTTTATATAATGCTTTCAATTGAGGATCTAAAATTAATAAAATGACTATAAGAAATTAATTTAAAAGTAGGAAAAAATTATAACTGAATTAATTTGTGTTGACTTAAATTAAGTTTTCAATTCTTATTATTTATTTTTATTGATTTAAATTTTTTATTTCTATTACGTAGTTTATTCATTAATTCGTGAAGTCATATTTAGAAGTAAAATTAAATGTTTTTATCTTATATCAACATTTTTAGTGTATTCATTAATTTTCAATGTATTTAATGAAAAAACATTGAATAATTATAAAAAAATAAATACTATTTAATGTTGGTATCAATATTTGCTATAAAAACACTTAACATTGTTATACATATAAAAGTCTATAATGGATTGTATCTCTAAAGTTACTTGTAAAAAATCCTAGCAGAATTAATCATAATCAACCAAGGCAATCCTAAAAGCAAAGGTCATTGGGACGATTATAAAAAAAATTAACTTTTTATTATTTATAAATAACTGATTGTTATTATTTTTTATCATTAAAATAAGTTTTTCAATTTTTTTTCTAAATCCATAGTTTTGGAGTAACAAAACAACACAAGATTTTACATCAATATTTCGATTCCCCCCTATATGCAGTAACTTAATCTACAAATTAAGTTTTTTTCCAGAAAGTATAGTATTTACAATACTATCTTTCACTCTTTAGGGAATAGTCTTCTTCAGCTCTGATATTCTCTGCAACTTCTCAACAGGTGGAGTGATATTCCTTCGTGGCAATGGAAATAAAATAAACATGTTTTGAAAAGTCAAATTATTACTAGATTAATTAATAAAAAGATCAACATAAAATCTCAATGAAGTTTAACATATATGTGTACCACTTTTCCATAAAATTAATAATTACTTCAGCATAAACGAAGAATTAACTTAAAATTTTCACTTGATATTCATGGTTTGAGATCTTTGGACGGCTCTTAGCAGCACAAGAAAACCCAAAGATTATCTCTCCATCTTAGTAAGCTAAAAGACTAACTCCACTAATACTTCCTCCCTCATAAACAAATAAATATAACAGCATATGCACTCAGAAATTGATACTAATTCAATTTCTAAGATCTCACAAAAACTAACAAAACTTAACCATAATAACACCAAAACTTATAATAAATATTGTAAATTATTCCTATGCACTTCTGCAAAACTTAGGCACAAGGTATGTTGAGGGGCTCCTCGGTCCAACCAGCAAACTCTTCAGCACAGAAATCGCCAAAATCAAAATCAGGAAGCTTACTAGGCTCATTGTTATCAAATCCACAAATACGAATATCTTCCAAGCCACCAAAATCGTCAAATCCCTGACCATAATCCTCAAGAGATACCCAATCAAAATCAAGACCAAAGTCTGGTTCGGCACCAGACGCAAGAGCAGCAGTAGAACTGTTGAATAGTGATGGCAAGTTCAAAAGACTCAAATCTGGAATTTCAAGTTCAGCAAATTCAGAAACCAAATCATTAGCCTCAAAAGCTTCTTCACTCAAAACATTACCATTGTCAATGGGTCTGGAAGATGAAGAATCCAACTCAAGCACAGAAGAAGGTGATGGGTGCGACAAAACACCTTCTGAGTCATCAGAGGTAGTAGAAAACTTCTCGGAAACAGACACAGCAGCAGCATCAGAAGAGTTACAGCATATACTCTTTTCAGAAGTTGTGGGCAAAGGCTCAGAAATATTTTTGTAGGCTCGTGCCTTAGCCTTGGCTTCAAACTCAAGCCTTCTGGCCTCGTAGGCTTGAGAAGCCTCTTCCGCAGTGTTGAAAGTACCAAGCCATATACGAGTACTCTGAAAAGGGTCACGAATCTCAGCAGCCCATTTACCCCATTTTCTCTGCCTAACACCTCTGTATTTCCCAGAAGTGTTCCTCCTTGATGATGGGGTTTGGGTCAAAACCCTCTTCTTTGTCTGGGGTTGACCTTCAATGCAAACCCTCACCCTCACCGCATTGCTGTTGCTATTCACCTCGAAGGAATTGGTTTCAGGAGAAGTGAAAGCCTCAGGAAGAGGTGGGAGAGGGATCTCACAAAAGCTTCTCTTTGCTTTTTTCGATCTCTGAATCACCTCTGACTCATCATCGGATGAATCAGTGGCATCAGGATCGTTGTAAATTATACGCAGCTTTCTCGTTGCTTTGGACTCTTGCACGGAGTGGTGAGGCCTCTGCTTCGGTTTAGAAGCCAGTTGTTTCCGAGAATCGGGCATGGTGGAAAAAAATTTGAGGAAAAACCCTCTAAAAACCCTCAGAATTCGTAAGAGAGAACCGAGAAATGAAGGAAAGTAAGAAGAAAATCAAAGGAAGAGCCAGCAGAAGAAGGTAATCAAAACTCTGAAGGTCTCAAGTTAAATCCCCTCTTAAGAATATGAAAAGACAAGAAAATCTCTGTATATGAAAGCCGCCGTAACACTCCACTCCGCAACAAGTCCTGTTCCAAAACCAGAAGGAGAACATCAGACCAATACACAGAACAAAACTAAGAAAAAACAAATATGAAAAGCAGTCCAAACAAAGAAACAAACCTTTTTGACCTCAATCGCATTGAAACAGGTGGCTTCAGGCTATTATCACTGAGTATGCAGTGTCGCATACACCAAGAGGAAGAGGCAAACACAGAGAACACAATCTCAGATAGAATCGAAAAGAGAGAAAAAGAAACACAAATTATAGAGAGCTTCAACGGAGCCCCAATCACTGCCAGAATAAATCCAGACGACATAAATCCACCGCTTGCCTGCCCTTTTTTGAAGACAGATCCTCCTAGAAACGCAGAAATAAAACTCTCTTCACCCGTCCAGTAAGAACAGAAAAAAGATTCAACAAGTCCAGAGATACAGATATATATGTAACAAACAATCAAAACCAAAACCAAAACTAGTATGGGTTCAGTGCTGAGATTAAAAGGAAAAGAGAAAGATTACAAATATATGGACCAGATTTTTTTCTCCCCTCACATAAAATAGGGTGTTTCCTATGGATCTGTGAATTATATTTATATAAAATAGCCGACCTGGGTACGACAGAGGACACAGTGAGTGCAAATCTCCATACAACATGAGCAGAGTGAGAATTTTTTAAAGGAGAGAGAAAAAGACATTTCATAATAACAATAATAATAATAATGGTGTTTTAATCTGATGGGATTCTCGAGGCGAAGAAAAGAAAAAAAAAATTAACGGAGAAGATGGAAAGAACACAGTCTACAATGAAATTTACCTTGTTTGTTTTGGTGAGACGGAGGAAGCTAGTCTGTCTTTCCCTCTGTCTCTCTCTTGTGTCTGTCTGTGTCTGCTATTGGCAGTGGTTTCTCTCACAGCGAGTGGCCCCTCTCTGCTCTTTTTCTATTCTACACAACACACCCTTCCCCCCTTTGCTTTTTTTTTTTTTTTTATCGCCGGTCAAAAATTCGCATTTAATGGGCCCGAGTAGGTAAAACATATAAATATTAATTCTGCCAAAACATTATATTTATTTCCATTATTATGTCGAGCTGGCATGGGGCTGTGTGAGTGTGAAACATTAAGCATACATTAACCATGCATGACCCATCAACATGCTGCATGTATATCATGCCCTCATACTGTAACGTCTTCAGTTACTCCCTTGGAATCCGATGCTTCTGTTCCCCACGCGTGAATCCAACGTCCAGATGACGAATCTCACCTCAGGTGAATCACACGCGCCTTGATGAGATACTGGAATAAGGTCGTCTCTGATATGCAGCTTTTTACGCCGCCAAGGATGACTAACCAAAGGAACGATTCAGTTGCCTACAAAATCATCATAACGGATACATTATATTTACGGGAAGATGCTAATATTGGTGTCTTCTCTCCTGGTCGCCGAGTATATTAATAAATGATATTTTATTTAAATTTAAAGGAAAAAAAAAGTAAAAGATACCCAAAATTAAAGTAACAAAGTTGGTTTATTTTACTGTTATACTGTATTCTTTTTAACCAATTTGTTTGATTTTTTCAACCTACTTTTTACCTGAATTGTACAAAAAAAACATCATTTTTTTTTTCAATATATTATTTATAGAAGATATGTTTATTTAAATATAATGATTTAACTATTTACATATATTACTAATAATATGAACAAAAGATTTTTCTGTATATTATTTTATAAAAACAAATATCTCATATCTTGTATAATTGTGATTGTATAACTATTTAACTATTTACATATTACTAATATACACTAATATCTCATATCTTATATAATAAAAGAAATAAAGTATAGGATAAAAAGTTTCCCCAATATACACCTACTTTTGTAAAATATGTATTAAGATTAGTGTATACTATTTTAGAAAGATATAGTGTATTTTAATGTGCTTTATAGTGTATTTTTATATTAGTTCATTTTAATACCGTCGGAAAATAAATAAATGTCTGAGATGATAATTATGCTATAAAAAGTGGAAAAAATAATAGTGTAAGATAGGAAATAAAAATATACCATATTTATATATTTTTATAAAGTAATTTATTTAATATTTCTTATTGTCCCGGTAATAAACTTATATTAGTGTTTTTAATAATTCAAAATACTATATGTTCTTTCCAAAAATAAATATAGTTTTATATTTTAATTAGCATATAAATCTCAAAACTTTGTATCATTTTAGAAACAAAGAACCGGTTGTTAAAATGAAAAGTGAAATGCTAAATTTTATTTTATTTTTTTATTTTTTCTAAATAAATTTTATGTATTAAAGAGGTAAGATTATATTTTATTTAGAATAGACAAAATTAAATATTATATATTTAAATACATATATAATCTACATCAGCAACGTAAAAGATAAGTAAATAAGTAAATGTACATCTCATTATCAATCTGTTAATTCTGTTTTTCTATCATATATCTGTTTATAAAATATTAGTGATATTTTTTTAAACTTGTATCTACATTTAGATACTTACATATATCCATAAATATTTAAAAAATATATATTTTATAAATTTTAAAAATAAAATTATAAATATATAAAATATAATATAAATTAATTTCCATTTTAATTAAATTAAATTTAATAACATATAAATTAAATTTTAATTTTAAATTTTTATGAGTGAATAATAAATATTTGTTACAGCAAATTCATTTATATATGATATTAAAATATTTATTATCCGCAGATAATAAATATTTTTATACTACTTTAAGGTTAAATAATAAAAATATCCTCGATTTAATTATGATATGTGTTCAATATTAACATATAGTATAAACATGAGTTTATTTATATTTATTTAATATTGCATATTAATGCTATTATCAAAATTTGTACAAGAACAAATTCTTGAACAAGTGGAACTAGATTTGGAGGTTATAAAAATATAATATTGTCCAAATTGTCAAAACAGCATACATGTAAAACTTATATGAAAGAAAAAAGCTAGTATCATATTCTGGTTCACCATCAAACTCTCTCTGTCCCTCCTTCTTCTTTCTACCCACCCAAATTAAGAAATTCACTCTCTCATTTTTTTCACGACATTATTGTAGACAAAGAAGTGGTAGATTATATCATCATTGGAGAGTGGAAGAGAGTAAATTCAAAATTTAAATCATAAATTTTAGAGTTAAAATGTCCTAGATTTATGCGAAACTAAATTAATTTTATCTTTGAAAAAAATATATAACTTAAATTAATTTAGTTTAGTTCTTCTGATTTTATGAAATTTTAATCAAGTTAAATTGATAAAAATAAATGTTGATTTAATTTAAGTCGTACATTTAAAAAGTAAAAGGTCACATTGAAAAGTAACTGTTACATTTATCTTCATCAATTAATATATATATATATATATATATATATATATATATTTCCAACATTAAAATTTTGTAAATTTTTTTTTTTACTTTCAACATATAAATTAAAAATAATGTATAATTTGTAATTTATTTCAGTATGAAAGAAACAACAAATGAAATTTGAAAATTGCTTATACTTTTAATATTGGATTTAATTGTCACTTTAAATTTATTAATCTTTTTCACCTTCCATTCCAAATCAATTTCATAATTTTTGAGGAATGTAGATTAAACCCACAATCTCTCATGTCCTCCTTTCCAATTTCAACACTAAATAATCTTATAATTTATATATTAATATCAAGTTATCATCACCCTACTATCAAATGGTAGATAATAAATATTAATATGTCTTTAAATATTCATCAATAATTTGTTATTTATTATAATTCCACATTAGCAAATACTTACATAGTTCATAAAAAGTTGTGATATAAAGATCTCTTGCGATTTTTATCGAAAAAGGTTTCATCTATATTATATTATGATATTCATAGAAGGTAAGAACCACACCCATTAAATAGAAACACGATGATACAAATATTACAATATGCTATAGAAAACTAATATATTACATTCCTCCCTTGAGCACGATATGACCAGTGCCAACTTGGAATCTCTCTAACAACCACAGTTTGCAACACATCAAGACCTATCCTTTCTTTTATATCAAATACCAAACACGTCCTCACTACTTTTCTTAATAAATTGGTGTGGGGAACAAGAAACGGTAGTGACCTCACTTTTCAGTTTTTGTTGGCTAATGCTTTAAGATGGTTTAAATACTAATTAAACCATTTTTATTACAAGTTATAAATAATAAAACAAAATCGTCAGTTATGTAAATTGAAAAAAAAAAAAAATTGAACGTGCGGGGATAATGTCTTATTCATTAGTGTTGTGAATAAACAAGTTCCAGCAGATCATGTCGGTTCATATCTCAGTACTATTAATACGAGGGCTACAAGAAGATCACGTGATGCGAGCGTGTGTGCAGATGGTGTGTGGTGCATAATTCGGTGTTCCATGTAAGATATTTTTCACTTGTCATTATGGGAGTCACGTGACACATGCCATGATGTGTATGCATATTATGTGATGAATAATATGAATGTATGGATGGTGATGATGATGATGGTGTTTGACCACTAGAGTGTGGGGTGGGGAAAAAGAAGGAACTAAAAGCATGTGGGATACGGAATAAATGGAATGAGTGAGAGAGTGAGAGAGTGAGAAAGAATTGGTTGCTTCGATTTCCCGCCAATAACGACGACGTGGAACCCACAGGCATGTTTGGCGCGAAAATGTCCGAAAGACGTGGGACACGTGGTGAGTGATGGGACAAGTGTCTTTCGTAGGTGGGTGCGTGGAAAGTGCTGATGCCGCTCCCTTTTGTCCGAGCTAAATACTCACACACTGCTGCTGACGTGGCCTTCAATATTTAATATGCCCAATACTACCACACCTCACTATTTTCTTCCCACCAAACCCGTCTTTTTCTACACCTACGTATCTTTACGTATCTCTACGTACAACCTACACTTCACACTCTACACCCGCAACCACTCCAATAAAAATAAATCATCCTTAATTCTATTAAATATTATTATCTTTTCCATTTTCCAATCTTACCTTGCCAAAATATTGTTACTTTATATTTATTTTTCACACTTTATATCACCGTCACTAACTGATATAAGTTCATCATTTACTGGGATATCAAACTCGCCACCACTTTAATAATTAGATCACTTTACTTATATAAGTCAAAACGATAACTATTGTAGGCATAGAAGTCGGTGATTTTTTAGTTTAGGTACAGTTGGTGAGTGATAAATTAGATTATTTCTCTCAAAGCATTGATACACATAAATAAACAAATTTGTTATGTTTTATTATCACTACAAGGTATATCAACCCAATACTTTTCAATCACATAATTAAAGCCACAAGGAAAGTGACTACCATATATCACGTGGCATTGATTTTTCACGAAGGAGATTAATCGCAATGAAAAGTATAATTAATAACATAAAATGGTCAACAACTTATTAAGGAACTAAAAGTTTTTTTTTTCTTTTTAGAAGATTAAATGAAAAAAATGTTGAGAAAACAATGACACTTTAAAAAATTGAAGATGAAACACAATATGATTATCACATTTTACTGTTTGATATGAATAATACAATTGGTACAACATGTTGTAAATGTATTAGAAAATTATTTAAATGAATATTTTTTATTGATAATTTAGGTTTTATAAATTTTAACAAATAAAAATGAGAATCCAAATTTATTCAGAAAAAACTATATTTTTTTTCTAACTCAGTTTTCTCTCGACACCTTTCCATTTTTTTAGAAAAAATTCAATTTTGCGGAAGTGATCTATGCGAATGACCGTATTAAAGTCCTCGATCAAAATCTCTTTTAAGTGAGTATGAATTTTTACCTTTTTTATAGGACATATTATTTTGTCACATGTTTGCCTCATTTATGATTGTATGTTGTCCTCCTTAGTCTTTGATGAAAAATTCTTTGGTTGAGACCCTGAGATTCTGTCTTTATCGTCATTATTAATTTTTGTTGTATAAATCGAGTGTTTTAACTTGTGCAACTATTTATGGAGGAAGAGAGCATCATTAGGCCAAGTCCATAAGGTAAGGGGGTGTTAGTTTATTTGAAAACTTTATTGTATTATGGTAAAATTTATAAAAATTGTTGTACAAATTGTACGATTTCTTGTCTATTTAAAGTTGATCATTTTTGGCAGAAGAGTAAGTTTAAATAATATTGTTAGTAGTAATGATATTTATGAATAGAGAATGTTGTGAAATTTTGAGTAAATGTATTCAATTTGAATAATGGAAGTGTAAATATGTGGTGCAGGAAAATTGTTAAAATAGAGAAATTAGTTGTGAAATAAATATTGGAAATATGAAATTAGATGAAGGAGTTATAGAAGAAGAAGTCTTTATGAAATGCGAGGAATGTGTGTGACATTTATGATGTTATAGTGGTTGTCTTTGAGGGATGGAAAGTTTTTATGTGGTACTGTGATTCTTTAAAAATAATTTTGATGGATGAATTAATTATAAACATACTTAAATTGTTAAATTTTGTGATGTGTAAAGAGTAGACATGAAAAAATGCATTGATTAACATAGTATTGAATGTGGCATGATGTTTGCATTTTAAAATAATATATTATGTATGTGATTTTCATAACATGTGAATTAGAAGTTAAAACTTTAGATTATAAGATACGAACAAACTGCATACAAACAATTATGTTTGTTGCGTCACCGTTGGACGCGAGTGAGGCAGTAAGTCCCTAACTTCATGGAGTTGGTCGATACTTGTTTCGTGTTTGGTGGTAATTGTGCGAGCGAGCTATATTTTTTTTTATGGGCTACCTATTATAATTGTGATTGTATTGTCATGTGTTTGACAATGTATGTATATGTGTATAGATTTTGTGTTGATGTTGTCAAATTAACTATTTGTGAGGAAAAAATAAATGCTAATTTAGTATGAGTCTAAGTGTGTTGAAGTGCACCTTTGATATAAGATTCTCTTGATTTTACTTTTATTTAATTTACATAAAGATGATAATTAGTTAAGTGGTGATGAGAGTCAAAGGAAGTTTTATAAGAATAAACTATATGACATGAAAGATGATCATACTCAGAGAGTAAATAAAGTTAATTCTGTTAGTACTGAAGAGACATTGTGATAAGTGCATAGTTTCATAAGTTCATCCCATATTTAAACTAAAATTATATTAAATAACTTTTTCTTTCACTTTTAAAACAAAAGTTTTAACACTTAAACGCAAAACACAAAATAAAATTGACTTCCTCTCACTTTTTTGAGGTGTTGTTACATTTTTTTTCACGAAAGTAAAAAATAATACATTTTCTTGTCATTAAAAAAATACTTATAATATATTATAATATATATATATATATATATATATGTATATATATATATATATATATATATATATTCAATGTTAATAGAAGAGTAAGAGTATGCCTCATAAAAAAAACATTATTTTAAATTTAATAATAATAAAAAAAGAATAAAAATCTTTAAAAATTGCTATATTTTAAAAAAAATTCCATTCTGTCACCTTTCTTGTAAGACTTTTCTTTTTCGATTTTCATACTTTCATTAATATTTTATTTGATTGTACTAAAAGAATATATTTTTAATATAACAATATTTTTATATGCTTTTAGTGTTAAACTAATATATTTTAATGACAATGTTACAAAAAAAGAAAATTATGATACGATACGACTCGTTAGGGAGATGCTCTTATGTTAAGAATCGAGTTTGGGGTTTTAATTTAGAAATATTAGTAAAATATTTGCGTAAAAATATAAAATTATTCATAAAAGACATGACCGGAATACAAACAAATTTAATGAAAAAAAGATTATGGCAAGCATGAAGAAATGTCAACTAAAAACAATTAGCGAATGTGACGCCTCTGTCGGCCGAAACACCACTCTTTTTTCTTTTAAGTAGATGTTTGTTCACCTAATAATCGACCAAAAGCCCAAATTAGTTTTCAACTTTGTTTCTTTGAACAACAAAGTTAGAACATAGTAATGCCAAAAAACTCTAAACAAAATCCAAATTTTGTGATTCTGTGTAGACTAGGTCTATGCCGAATCGATCGTATAAACGACCATTTTAATATTTGCAAACAATACATGCTTTATATGTACTCATTTTATTAGAAGTACTACAATGATTAATGCAATTAAGAATAAGAAAATTGTACTCTCAATAATAATGCAGTGGAACAAGATTAAAATAAAATATTAGACTACACAACTTCCTAATCACGTTAATAACCGAAAGCTTAATCTTAAAACAGTGGCTCTTAAAATATTACACGGGACAATCATTTAGTGAACTTCCTAATCACGTTAATCACTGAAAGCTTGTTCTTACAACAATGGCTCTGTTTCACATAAAAAATAGTAATTCAAAAGTTGATTGATAATAGTTAAAAAGTTAATGAGAAGTTGGAAAAATTATTGAGAGGTGAAAAGTTTGGAATTGAAAACAAATATTCATTCCCTTCGGTTTCAAAATAAGTAACGCCTCTATATTAGAAAAGTCATTTGAATGGACGTTTCAGATTTTAATTAAAGAATTAAATATTTGATTTAATTAGCTATTGAATAAATAATTAATGCCATTAAATTAATCCGAAGACAGAGAGTATGATGAGTATAGTTTAGTAAACTTATTCCAATCATTAAATTATTATTCATTATTCTTGTTAGTTTTTGTGACAAAAATGTAAATTTGAATATTGGTTCTTGTTTTGAAACAGAGAGAGACACAGTAATAAATACATTATTAATTAATTTTTTTGGTAAATTAATTTTTTTTATCTCATTTCATTTGTTGATTAAGATAATGCGCGTTTTTTTAGAAAATAATCTATAACAATAACAATATATAAAGATTATATTTTTTTTTCACATTTCGTTATTTCATTTAATTTTAAAAATTAAATATTTTATAAATAGTTTACCTTTAATTGTTATTAATTAGAAAAAAATCTTTCTTCTTTCTTATATACATATTTTACTTTCTTAATTATATATTTTAATAAATATATTACAAATTAGTTATATACATTTTTTATTAATCTTAATTCAAATTTTTATAAAAACTAAAAAATACGAAGACAAATAAATAACAACAGTTGTGTTTTTGCTAGTTTATTATGGAATAGATATGTAAGACTCTAGAAAATGACGTTTTAAAATTGATAGTGGTTTAAAAATAGTGAGACTCAATTATTTTAATATTAAAAGTTTTTGTAAAAATAGAATTGTTATAAACGAGTTTCATTATTATAAACCACTTCTCTAAAGTTCTCTAACTTCTCTCTAGAGATTTTGTCTCTCTGGTCGTCTGATTGAAGAACCGAGACCGTAGAATTGATCCTCTCGGCGAGCTCTTCAAATTGGATCGATCAGTTTCTCCATACGCGTAAGTTGAGTTTTCGCTCTTTATTTTAGTCTTTTTCTGTTGCATGCAGGCCCTCTTCCGCTTGCATGCGACGTTTTAATCATCAATATGAGTCTCTGTTGATCAGTGATCATAACGGTATGTCCTGATTGTTCTTGTGATGTTTCTATGTGTAGATAGAGCATCCTGTGGAGTTAGAGGTGTTGACGTTTTGAAGGCGTTGACGTTTATAAAGTTATCTAAATAGAATAACAGGTAAGGGAAGCTAACTGTTTTACTTAAATTTCATCTAGAAATCATTATGATGACTTTGAATTGCATGATTGATTGTTGTATGAGTGCTTGAATTGCGTAATTGAGTGTATGATTGGATTGTGCTAGATTTCTTTGCTGTTGCATGTGAGAACAGATTGGGAATCTGGTATTTTTGCCTAAGCGAGCAGCTCTCGCCTGAGCGAAAACACAAGAAACTCATTCCCTGATTCTGCGCGAGATCTCGCCTAGGCAAGTCACTCTCATCTAAGCGAGACAGCTTAGCCTGAGCGAGAATTCGCCCAGAGTTTGGGTTGTTATCTGTTTTGAGCCTCGCTCAGGCGAAAATGACTCGCCTAAGCGAGAGAGCCTTTTTGCCTATGCGAGACCTTCTAGCTTGGGCGAGAACCCCTGCAGTTGAGTGTTATTTCTTTGTTTCTAATTGATGAAGCTATGTTTGAATGTTAAAATATGAACTTAATTATGATATACATGAATTGTTATGACTGGTACTATGTGTGGTGAAATTGCATGAAGTTGGAATATGAGAAGAAGTGGTTGAACTAGAATTTCAAGGGAAATTCTGAGAGGAATGTTTTAGTGTATGTAAGGACATAAGGACTCAGTTTTGGTTGGTATCCTGACGCTCCTAGTAACCATTAAGACTCATGTAGAGTATGATGGATTACGTCGGGGGGAGTAGCATGAGGTCCTGGTCTATGGACCCGATCCGCCATAGAGGTGATGGGACTTACCCTGGGAGTGGTTGGGTGATAACCCCTTGTGTCCAAACTCTGCAGAGTTTGGGAACCGTCGCAGGTGCAAGCCACCAAGAGATCCGATGTCGCTTACATAATCCGGATATTGAGTCTAAAGTCATGTATATGTGTTGTGGTGGTCTATATGATTCTGGTGATAATGAGAAAGATTGCATGGTTTCTGTTTATAATTGAACTGCATGATTCCTTAATCAAATTAGCTTAACCTTGCTTTTTGTGTTCCTGTCTTGTGTTGTATGTTTCATTTTGCGATGATCACCTATTCGGTGGGAGCAAATATGGTTGCAGTGTCAAAGACACTTTTGGAGGATGAAGAGCCATCGTGTTAGTGTTGAAGATGAGGTTTTCAGTGGAAGCTTTAGCAGTGGTCGGTAGTATAGAGTTTATTAGTTTAGTTTAAGTGTATAAGTGATATATTTTTATAGTCATACCTTTTGTAAGACTGTATTAATTATTGGGTACACTGGATTATCTGTTTTGGAACTATGATGAAATTCCCTATTTTTATTAGTTTTAAGATGCTGAAATTGGGATGTTACAAGATATTTATTAAAATGTTTAAATATGAAACAAGAAAAAAAAAAAACTTTTTTCAATAGAAATCATATCAATTTGTTCAAAGGGATGCAACATAGGTACCAATATAGTGTATTGGTTCTGTTCGAAAAAGAAGAGGTTGGGTTTGGGCTGTCACAGTTTCACTTCGTGCACCACCTTTTTAAAAAAATTTGTACTTCCCATTGTAGTTAGACTCTAATGTTACTTACTGCACCCTTAGACTCATACCGTACATGTCCAACTTATTTTTCTTTGCCATTGTCTGGGCCTCATTTATTTTCTCCATCCGAGCCTTCACTACACACTCACCTTCATTTTATTTGGTTCTAGATTGGGCTGCGTTTATTTCTTCCTCCACCTCGTGCTCCTTTTGTATGCACCCCATCCCCTTTAATTAATTGTTTCGGTTTTTCTTACTACACTCACACACACTTGCTCATACACTCATTCCCATACACTGATATATAATTATTATTAGTATTATTAATATTGTTAATATATAATAATAATATTATTATTAATAATAATTAAATAATAATAATAATATTATTATATATAATCTTATTATTATTATTATTATATATTTATAATGATTTTGGATGTGTAGTTACCGACGAGGATTAATTTCAATTAAGGATTATTTTTAAATTAAGTTCAAATTTTAGAAAGTAAAATTATATTTTTTTCTAATTTTTGTAAAAAGTGTATGTTAGATTGATGCTAGTTTTTTCTTTTAAAGAAATTAAATAACATGATATGTATTTTGTTATTTTTAAAACCGTCTAAAAATACAGACCAAAAAGTGTAGAACCTCATAACCAATAATCATTTTTAAATTTATATCAAATTTTTGGGACAAAAATATATTTTTTCCTTTTATAGATTAATTCATAGTTATATTTTTATAAAAAATAAAATAAAAATAAAATTTGAGTAAAGAAAAAGCCATCTTTGGTTGATATATATATATATTATTAATTATGAATTTTTATGATAAATAATATTATATCTTAATCTAGATAAAAGTAAGTGATAATATTTATCTTAAAAAAACAAACCCATGATCCAAAGATTTATAAAAGGCACAGCACACGGCCCGCCATGTCAGACACAAAAATCTAGTTAAGTCTCTTCATCTCATCTCAAGTCCTACCCATCCTTCTTCCACGTTAACGCAACTTCCTCTCCACCGTCCACGTCGCCACCTCTACCCCATCGAAGCCGCGCGTCTACTCACACTCTAGAAAGCGTGTGACATTCCTTACTCAACCACTAACATAAACTAGCATATTTCCGGTATATCATATTATATTTCCATTTATTTATTTATTTCAGAAGAAAGGAGGTTTATTTTTCACATTTGTTGCGCTTTGCCTCACTATCTCTTGTTCTTTTCTTCTCCACAACGTTGTCGTTGGTGTCTCCGGATCGGCGGAACTTTACCGTACCGGCGTGACTTCCAACGCTGTTCGTGGCATCTTATTGCGATAGCGGTGACGACGATGAAGGTTTTCGTGAAGACTCTCAAAGGCACTCACTTCGAAATCGAAGCGCAGCCGCAGGATACGGTTTGTTACTCCAAACTTTCTCGATTTGGTTTGCATGCGAATTCCTCTTTTCTATTTCGGTCGCTAATTGCGTCCCGTTCTTGAATTGTCTTGAAAGTTTCCCCTCTTTCTTAGAGCCCTGAAATTTAAGGTTAATTAGGGTTTGGTGTTTCGCTTATTTGAATTCTAATTTAATTTGGATGGCAATTTGAATTTACTTTGTTACTTGAGAGTTAATTCCTGCGGGTTTGGGTTTTGGGAGTGATGATTGATATAACCTTATTTTTAATAACTTTTGACTTCAGGTTCGTTGCTAATGTGAATTAGTGGCAAACTTTTATCGATGCTCCTCTCGATTTTATTATTAGTGGAAATTTGTTTACCTAATCTTGGGATTCTTGGCTTGTGATAGTGGATAAGTTCCGCATTGGCAATCTTTGGGGTATTACTTAGGAATATCACCAGTTTTTGTACTATAAGAAGAAATCTTAAGTACTGGTCCTAAATTCTAATTGTTACTCATATCTATGGAAATTTAAATACCCAGTAGTACATATTATTGCTTCAAAAACAGACTTTTTGTCACAATGGCTATTATCTTGGCAATTAGGAATGCACTTTATATGTGAATAATGTGCGTTTTTTAATCTTTTCCGAAGTTGCACGTTTTTAACAATCGAAGTTTTCTAAATACTTGATGTGAGCTACATGTGGCGTTCTGTATCATCAAATATGCCCATGCTTCATCTTTTTATTTTATCGGCTTTGTGATTCGTGTCTATGATCTTCTGTTTTTTTTGAACATCAATAATTGATCTCTTACATTATTTGTAATTGTGGATATTCTGTTCAGGTTTCTGAAGTGAAGAAAAGTATTGAAACTATTCAGGGTGCAGATGTCTATCCTGCTGCCCAACAAATGCTAATTCACCAAGGGAAAGTTCTGAAGGATGCTACTACCTTAGAGGAGAATAACGTAGCTGAAAATAGTTTCATTGTAATTATGCTATCAAAGGTATTTAGTTCATTTTTTATTTCTTTGTAGAGAAAAAAACGATATTATGGGTCATATTCTGTTTAACAATTGTATTAATTTATTAATCAATTTATGTTGCACTAAATTAGAATCTTATATTTAAAATATGCTAGAGTAAGAGCACATCTGGTGAAGGTTCTACTACTGCACCATCGACCAAGGTGAGAACAGTTTTTCAATGTAATAAATATTTGCAATGTTTCTATCATTTAGGATTTACCCTGTTATTGGATATGGTAAGATGAAAGCATAATCTCTCTTATCCGTTGTTTAAACATTCTCTAAAAACTAAAAATTATGTATTCATTGCAGACACCACAGACTAGTGCACCTCCTACTTCAACAGCGCCAGTGTCATCAGCTCCTCAAGCTCCAGATACAACTGAGGCACCGTGAGTGGCTAATCTTTCTAGGATGTTTTTTATTTGTTTAGATAAATGTCAATTTAAACTATTGTAATATGTATTATGTGCATGGTTTCAATTTGACAGGCCAACTACTGTTACTGCACCTGTATCTTCAGCTCCAGCCCCTGCTTCTATTTCTTCAGGAACTCCTGTGTATGTATTTTGTTGCCTTATGTGAATGTAGAGTTTAAAGTTGCTGTTATTTTTGTATCCTGATAGGCAGAACTCTTCACGTTGCTTGATTCTTGTTTCACATTTTGTTATTAAAAGAATTTCTTTTCGAAGCAGGGAGGGATTTGATATCTATGGGCAGGCGGCATCCAATCTTGTTGCTGGAAGCAATTTGGAGGGGACAATCCAGCAAATTATTGACATGGGTGGAGGGAGCTGGGATAGGGATACTGTTGTCCGTGCTCTTCGAGCTGCCTATAACAATCCTGAGAGAGCTGTTGAATATTTGTATTCAGTATGTGAATTTTAGATGTCAAAAACCGTAATTGATGATTTTTGTCCGCCAAATATTTTCGTCGCATTTATTTACTTAAGTTGAGGATCGTAGTTATTTGGGTGGAAGGTGGTTTCTTTTGTTTTGTGATATTTTATTGCCATGTTTCCTTCTATAATTCAAATATTATTCTTTAATGTTAGGGTATCCCTGAGCAAGCTGAAGCTCCTCTTGTAGCCAGAGCGCCTGCAGGTGCTCAACCTGCAAATCCTCCTGCCGCTGCTGCTGCTCCACAAACAGCACAACCTGCTCCGATTACCTCAACTGGACCTAATGCTAATCCCTTAGACCTTTTTCCGCAGGTAGCCATTACATATTTTTATTATTGAGGAGAGAATGAAATGAAACCTCTGGGTTGTATACTGAACTTTGGGTAACAGGGCCTTCCCAATATGGGTTCTGGTGCTGCTGGTGCTGGCTCGTTGGATTTTCTACGCAACAGTCATCAAGTATTTATTATCTTTATATTCATTTGCTACTGAATTTCTTTCTCCATAGATATGTTTTGAATAGATGTTTCAATTATTCTCATTTGCATTTCAGTTCCAAGCCTTGCGGGCTATGGTGCAGGCTAATCCACAAATATTGCAGGTTTTCCTCTTTACGCAGTAGTGTATATCTGTATCCTATGTTTGTCTTCTTCAGAGTTCCCTGATTCTTGTTCTTGCTGCAGCCTATGCTACAGGAGCTCGGCAAGCAAAATCCTAATCTTATGAGGTTGATTCGAGATCATCAAGCTGATTTCCTTCGCCTGATAAATGAACCTGTGGAAGGTGGCGAAGGGTAAGGGATCATCATCTGATGTTCTTTTGTAATTTTGTGTTTGTGTGTAGATACGTGGGGAATTATCTTTTCTGACTATCTTTTGCATGTTCACTGAATTATGTATTGCATTTAATGTGCTTCAGGAATATATTGGGGCAGCTGGCTGGTGGCATGCCTCAAGCAGTGACCGTCACTCCCGAGGAGCGCCAAGCTATTGAGCGTGTAAGTTTGACTTCTTGTTAGGATGTGATGTATATGCTGATACGTCTGAAATTTATAGTAATCTGAGTTGTGGTTTTTGTTTAGCTTGAAGCAATGGGTTTTGATCGTGCGATCGTATTGGAGGTTTACTTCGCGTGTAACAAAAATGAGGAATTGGCTGCGAACTACCTTATAGATCACATGCACGAGTTCGATGAACACCAATAGATCTCCTTTCCAATTTGCCAAATTATTTCTTTTCAACTTCTTCTCTCGATGGGTCTTTGTTACACTCGATGTTTAATGAGTTGATGTTTGATAATGACAATCTCAAGTGGATAAGTTTTAGCCCCTCCTTTATTATTGCCCTTGTATTTATCATTTCCTCCCTGTCCCTCGAGATTTTATTAGTATTCATATACATAGTTGTTTGCCCCCAACTTATTAGGTTTTTGTGCATCCCTTCTAGTTCTAACGTTTGAGATTGTGCATGTTTTATATGCCAGTAGTTGATTGATGCCAAATTAGTCCTCTTTGGAACACATGGAGATAATTTAAAAGTAGTTGTCATCTTGAATGAGTATTTATCGTAAAAATTAATATGAATAGATGTCGGAATTATCTAAAATGTTAAGAATTCATTCAAAATCAAATCAACTATATTCTAAATTGTTTCTCAAATTTTAAATGGTTTAAACATTTCAAACACGATTTAACTTGTAAATCAAATGAGTCTCGGTAAGTGTACTAACTGCCATGTAGACATCAATGTAAAGCTACTGGCTGCAAGCATTAGTTTGAGATTTTGGTTTCTGGAAGTATAATGGCTATTTGTTGTCTGGTTGTTTACAAAATTAGATGCACAATATCTGACACTTGGTTTTAACTAGTGTTGACCCGAATATAACCATGAATCAATAACACTTAACACACACATTGATTGAAATCAGTGATTGTTATCCGTTGAATCACCATAAATCGCTGATTAAATTTTTAAATTTTCAGGAAGATAGATTAGGAAATATCTCTCCTCTGAGGAATAAGTTCTCCACATAATAGAATTCACACCATTTTCAAACAAAATTTTAAGATTCAATGTTTTGTATTTTCTTTCTTGTATGTTATACAAATTTTTCCTTGTAATGTTATACTTTCGATTTATATTTATATTTTGATTATTATTATTACTATTATTATTGGTCTAATTTAAATTGATGAAAAATATTATCATGGACCTGATAATGAATAAGATTTGGATGAAGTTGTGTGCATATATCAAGATGTCAAATTGTGTATTAAGAAGTTATGCCAACAAAACATGGTGACCAAAAAAAGGAGTGCAATATTGTTGTATGTTTAGAAAAAAAGAAATCAGGTGATTTTTAGAATTGAAATATTTGAGATTAACAATTTTATTGAAGAGTGAACTATATTGCTTGGTTGTGAGAGTGGAGATGGTGACCTGATATTGACTCGCAAAAATGAGTCAAAGGCAGATTAGTTCATCATTGATAGACATGCTTAAAATCTTAACTGTAATTGATAAGTTTACGTATATAGTCAGATAAAATACAAATAATAATTATTTTTATATATTAATTTTTTAATCATAATTGATAATTGAAAAGTTTTAATTCGTAACTTAATTGATAAATGTTAATTATTTAAGTTGCAATATATTTTACATCCTATAAATAATATAATAATCAAAATCAATCTTTTAAATTAATTTTTTATTTTAAATTTTAATTTAAAAAATTAATAAATCCGTTTATTTCGTTCTACCTTTAACAAATTAACAGATTAAAAGTATGAACTCCGCTCATCACCATAGTGCAGGCTGGCAAATTGACCTATAAAATGTGTATGAAGAAAAAATGGTTCCAAATTCCATTGTAATGTGGTTATCTAACTGACGGGTGCGCTTGAGGGAGGTACATGGACCTCACATGCAAATGCCCAAAATTAATTATGGGCCGTAAGAAAAAGAGAAATTGTGCAAACATGTTAAAACTTGTCTCTGGCCGAATTGGAAAGTGTAGATGATGGAGATGGAAACGGGTTAGTCGGGTACGGATAGTGTCACCCGCTATCCGATCTGATATGTGAAAAAATATTTGCTGGTTATCTGTCTAATTGTTTGTTAGATATTTATTTAAAAAATATTTGTAATTTTTTCTAAAACTTACGGATATATATGAATATTATATTTATGTATCTATAAATATTTTTAAAAATATTTATAATTTTTTAAAACAAATTTAAATAAAAATATAAAAAGTCTAAAATATAATTTTAATTAAATTAACTTAATAAAATATAAATTAAACTTTTATTTTAATTGAATTAAACTTAATAAAAAATAAAATAAATTTTACTTTTACTTTTTATAAGTAATGGATATTTATAAATACAGATAGTATAATACTGACGTCATATAAGTATTAAAAGGTGATATGGAAGGAGGAAAAAAAATCTACAACGAATCTTTGATGGAACGTGACTAAGGAAAGAAAAGGAACAACAAGTCAAGATAGCTTATAAATTAGTTTTGAGTAAAGGAAAATATAAAGAACTTGAAGATGAAATTATAAAATCATCTCAAAGAATGAAAAAAATAAATAAATCAATTAACTCAACCACTTGATAGTTGAACTGCTTTGTGTTCAAAACTTAATTATTCAGTAGTCAAGCTAGTTCATTTTGTATGCATCTTTTCTGATTTTAAAAAAATATGGGAACTAAGATCTCCCCCATTATGATGAATTGCTACTTTACACTTTACTGGCAAGTGAACCTCTTTAATCATCTTTCAAATTTTTTTTTGATTAAATATGTTTTTATTGTGAAAATTATTAGCCCATTTTCAAAACTTTAGATTAATTAGTCCCTCATCTTAATAAACGCTTGAATTTAGTCTTTTAAACCAAATTTTGTTAAGTTTATTTGACGTTTTAAAAGCGTTATTAGGCAAACATTAACGGAAAATGAGTTAAACTATGTAAACAAGTTAAATACTATCATAAAATACGTTTAAAACATCTAATTAGTTTTAAAAAATTTAGTTAAAAAAATTAAATACACGTATTTTCAAAGTTAAAAGATTAAATTAGTCTAAAATTTTGATAAGGAACTATTTCCGATTTATACGGGGACCAAAATCATATTTTACTCTTTTTTTTTTTCTCTAACTACCACAAAAAAATCTTAATTTAAATTGATTTTAACGTTTTAGATCATTTAAGATGTTCGTTGTCCAATTTCATCATCCTATTTTGTTTTACACTTTGTTTATATTCAGAGTTTATTTACAGCCCATTCTGTCTAAAATTATTGTTTCATTAACAGTGCCGTTATCTAAAAAAAATACCTGAGTTTTTTTTATACATGTAAATATCGATTAATACAAGTATATATATATATATATGATATTTAAACAAAGTT
>Ga0214545_1002055_pt1:0-37500 | contig 38648 bp, 17 predicted proteins | sample CNSS4metaG_FD_160064 | JGI IMG/M metagenome (GOLD analysis project Ga0214545, IMG submission 160064) | Root nodule microbial communities from cowpea collected in UCLA plant growth center, Los Angeles, California, USA - CNSS4 | ecosystem: Host-associated > Plants > Roots > Nodule | place...
ACATGCAACAGTAGATATGGCAGTAGGTAGTTTCCCACACTCAACCCCCTACACATAGGGTTAATGATACAATAGGTATAGGTAATAATTCTAACAAATACAAGCCAAGTAAAGAGAATATTGCAGCTGATTCTCTTTCTAGATCATTTCACATGGCTTGGTCTCAACCAATTTCTCAGTGCTTGGTTTTCTTCTATGAAGTTTTAATATATGCAGTTGGGATTCATGTATCCTCCAGATGTAGAGCATGCAGTGCCTTGAACTGAAATGCATTATCGACAATAGAAGTAAACATGTTAGTAACAAAACCTTCTTCAAAAAGGTCTAAGGGATAAGCTACGTAACAAAATATATTGATTTTCTTTCCCAAGAACACGTTCGATGTGATAGCATCATCCTTTGTAACTGTTGGAAATCCTACATCAACTAGAGATAAGGTGGGTTTATAGTATATAAGTGGGTGCAAACTTCACTCTACAAACCAGTTTTGTAAGGTTGAGTTAGGCTTAAAATCCACTTCTTAACATGGTATCAGAGCCAGGTTTCAAACCTTGGAGTCCCTTTCTTAACAGTATTGATCAAGACTGGTAAGCCCATCGGTCCACACAGTTGTCCATGTATCAGTAGAAGATTCGACGACTACACAACACCTGCTTCTTCAAGTGGAACTTCAACTTGAGTCGGAATTACAAATACACTTTGCTACCTGTTTTGACAATATCAATACCAAACCTCATTAGTCTATCCACCAAGGCTTGTTGTTTTGGAAAAATAGGATTGTGGTACCTGCGACTCATGCACTCATACAAACCATCTTACACGAGTTTCGTAGCTCTTTCATTGGGGGACATGCTGGGTTTTCTAGAACTCTTGCTAGAATTGCTACTCAATTTTATTGGTCAAGTATGCATAAGGACCTCAAGTTTTTTGTTCAACAATGTTTAGTTTTCCAGTAGGCTAAAGCTGCTACAACATGCCTTCGGGTTTGCTACAACCCTTAGCCATTCCCGAGGCAATTTGGGAAGACTTGGCTATGGATTTCATTACTAGCCTGCCTCCATCTCAAGGGTTCACTGTCATTTATGTTGTGATCGATAGATTGTTTAAGGCAACTCATTTCATGCCCTTGAAGACTGACTATACTAGCAAAGTGGTAGCTGAGATTTTTGTTAAATATATAGTGTAATTACATGGATTTCCTAAGTCCATTGTCTCTGATAGAGATAAAGTGTTCACCAGTTAGTTTTGGAAATATTTGTTGCAACTTAGTAGTACGACATTGAACATGTCATCTGCATACCACCTTAATCTTAGGCTCTCAACAAGTGTCTGGAATTATATCTTTGCTGTTTCACTTTTGACTCTCCAAAAGATTGGTCCAAGTTGCTTCCCAGGTAGAATATTGGTCTAACACAACATGTTATACAAGTGCTGGCATGACACCCTTTAAAGGTGTGTATGGTTGTGAACCCCCCAACTATAGAAATATGTCCCTCAGGATAATGATCCACCTGCTGTGCAAGAACAATTGTTGGCAAGAGATGTTATCTTGCAAAAATTGAAATTGAATTTACAACGAGCTCAACGGATTCAAAAGAAGTATGCGAATATGAAATGACAAGATGTGCACTTTGAGGTGGGTGACTTGGTGTTGGTCAAACTTCAACTGTATAGACAACATTCATTGGCCCTGAGGAAAAATCTGAAACTCGGCGTGAGATATTTGAGTCCCCTTGAAGTCTTGCAGTGAATAGGAACGGTTGCTTACAACTTAAAGCTTCCGGATTCAGCCATAATCCATCCAGTATTCCATGGCTGAAAATGTGTCAGGGAAATCATGATCAACCTTATGTATCGTTGCCAATTTTTGACTTCGATGTATCTCCACTCATTCAATCACTTGCTATCATGAAGTCTCGGGTAATACTCAAAGGGAATCAACCAGTTTCTCAATCTTTGATTCAGTGGGAAAATGGTTCAGTCGAGGATGCTACAGAGAAGATAACTCAATGTTGGCTCAAGCTTATCTTCACTTCCACCTTGAGGACAAGGTTGATTTCGATGGTGGGTGAATTGTATGGAAAAGGGATGCAGAGGACCATGAGAGATGAGCGTGTGGGACTTGAAGGAATAATCAAGGAGGGACATGTGGCGGGAGTCACAAAAAGCATGATGGGAGGCAAAGGAGCATGACCCAAGAGCGTCAGCACAAGGCTGAAGGATTTTGATTGGGGTATTCGTTAGTTTAAAATGTAGTAACTGTCTAGACAGAGGGGAGATGATGTATTAAAATTCTTTATCTGATTTTGTTTTCTCTGCTCTTTTGTTGGGTATCCTTCCTACACTTGTAGACAGCACAAGATATAAATAAAATAAAATTCCTTAGCTCCAATAATTTCCATTCCTAACCAGAAATTTTTTCTCTGCTTCGTCACTATTTTCCATCTTTATATGCATGAGATTGAATTTGACCACAAAAATGTAAATGTATTCATAATAGCTATAGTGCTGAATTTGTTTTTTAATCCTTTGAGAAATTAATTTAATTAGTTATTCAAAACTTTGTAACTGACAGGCTGAAATTCAAACAGAAAGACAGAGAATACTTCTTCTAGACACATCAAAATCACCAGTTGAATCTATCCGTGCTGGTGGGCGTTATGATTTTATTGTAGAACATGATGTGAAAGAGCTTGGGCCTCACACGTAAGTTGTGACCCTCTGTCCTTGTCTCAGTATGTTCATGCTTGCATGCAGTTTTATTTGGATTTACTAAGTTTCTTCTTTCTCTCATTTTTAATTTCTTACAATTGTGTTTGTGCAAATGCCCTTAGGCTTGTCTGCACTGCATTGTATAATGATGGTGATGGTGAGCGTAAATATCTTCCCCAATTTTTCAAGTTCATTGTTGCTAATCCGCTTTCCGTTAGAACAAAGGTATTATTCTCTTTGTTAATGATATTTGTTGAATTTGAAGGAAATTATGTTCTCCAATAAAACAATTATCCAATTATCGAGTACCTGAGTTACTAATGATCACTATATGATCTTTCAAAATTCGTATGACTTACATGTGTGTTGAAAACTTTTTTGCAGGTCCGTGTTATCAAGGTATGTCAATGATTTGAATATACTATTCAAGTGTAAGTGGATACTGTTTTCCTGGATAAACATGCTGTTAATGGTGTAAAATGGTCTAATCATGTTTAATGTGTAGTATATTTTTGTTAATGTTCAAAATTTTCGGATTACACCATTCAAAATATTGGGATTATTTGCTTGTCTATCTAAGGAAAGCATAATGAAACTTCTCTTTCTAAAACTCGTTAGTATTAAAACAAACAATAAAATCCTTAATAGCATTATAAATGCAGTTTCCTTTTTAATTTTGGGTGTGTTTCAAGCACATTGTCATCCAATATACTTAATATCAGTTAGAAATTAAGAATCAATCAAAAGAAAATAGGCAATAAGGAATGTTTATAAATCTGTATGTTCTTTTCGTTTCATTTTTATACTCTTTTAACAATCAATTTTTGAAGTTTATTGCTTGTCCTATTTACATTTTTTATTAGATGCTATCAGCAATGAATCTAGCATAGCCATTCATAAAACAACTTGAACTTACTATCTACAGTTTCATATCCATTTATAATGTGTATCCTTTATATTTTAGAAAAACCATTGCTAAATCATTACTACATACTTGTTATAGGAAAAGAAGAAACCGTGTGTTTGAAACAACATGTACTGTATTTATGTTGAGAAAAAAGAATCAATACAATAAGTAGAGATTTGATATCCTCTACTAATAAAGATATGATACGAGAATAAATGAAAACATTCCTAATAATACATATATATTCTAGATATTCTTAATTATATAGGATCTATTCCTTATTTCTATAATTATAACGATACTCTCGGTTATTGCAAATAGTTATTGTCTCTCTTTGTAAGGTAGGGAAGGAATCTAGTAATCCTATTGCACTCTTTCAATAAGAGCAATGATGCAGAAAAGCCTACAAACCTTAAAATCTGATTATTTTTGCTTTTTGTGATTTATTATTTATTGATACATGATGGATTGGTGTTACGAATTCTTTTATTATTTTATATTAAAAAATCCACACATATTGATCATTAGATCGCTCAAGTGAAGTATCTGAAGTACTTTTAACTTCTGAAATTTCTTGAACATAATTTATGCGTTCATTTGTTGAAAGCCTTCAGGCTGTCAAGGTTCTAGTTCTCAATATTGGATTGATGTCTAATCATCACTAGTCTTTTAAACAAATCTCTCATAATCAATAAAAATACCATCCATCAGGGTGATTGATTTTGTTTTTATTTTCATTATTGATGCAATTTTACTAACAATTACAAAAAAAAAAATGCCACCTTCGTTTTGTTTTACAGTGTAAAAATTTGTGAAGGAGATGGTAGAATCTACATTCTGTTGTTTCATTTTATTTCCTTCACAGATTGCTGAAAAAATAGTAAAATAAAATGAAAAAAAAAGTGACATTTTTAAAGTTATCAATGAACACAAAGTAATAAAAGATGAGAATGGAAACTAACCAAACACCTTCTAAGTTCTTCAACCTTTATGCTTGAAGAAATTGTCTAATGCTCTAATTCAGTTTTTTAGGCTTTATGGAAACAATATCAGCTTAATAAACTAAAGTACCCACGTACCTGTACCTAATGTTGTGCGTCAAGTTATCTACTTAATCTGTTTCAGGAAACTACCTTTCTGGAAGCTTGTATTGAAAACCATACAAAATCGAACCTTTTCATGGACCAAGTTGATTTTGAACCTGCTCAGCATTATAGCGCAACAATTCTTAAAGGTGATGGACACCATTCTGAGAAAGATAGTCCTACAAGGTTAGCGCCATAGCATTTCTTTAGGTGTGAACCAAACTAGAATCAACAAATGCCAAACTATTACATTTTATTATTGCTATTGATTATAAACCAAATTAAATTTTCAGGGAGACATTTAAGCCACCAATACTAATTAGATCTGGTGGAGGAATTTACAACTATCTCTATCAATTGACAACGCCATCAGATGGTTTGGCTCAAACAAAAGCTGAAGGAAGTAATGTTCTTGGTAAACTTCAGATAACATGGCGAACAAATTTGGGTGAACCCGGTCGCCTGCAAACCCAGCAAATATTGGGGACTGTAAGTGTTGTTTCTTCAATATTGATTAGTTAATAAATGAAGTAGCTATCTGGTTTGTTTTATGCTAAATTTCACTAAACTATACAAAGTTGATGGCCGAACCTCTTTGTTTCTGGTAAATTGTTAACTTAATAAATGCATGGTAAATTGTTGACTTACTAAATTTAATGCTTTAAAATTATGGTCATTTAGTTTCCCTGAATAAATTATGCTTCTGCTTCATTTTTCTGAATTATGCTTTTAAATTTAATATTCATGTTTAATGTTTTTCCTTCAGTTTTCTTAATTATGGTAATTTAATTTTCTCATACACCAATATTTTTGTCTGGAAATTTTTCTTTGCAGCCAGCAACAAAGAAGGAGATTGAGTTGCAAGTTGTAGAGGTTCCATCCATAATTAATCTTCAAAAACCGTTTGGGGTAATTTTTTTTATCTTATACAGGTCTCATGCTCATTATAAACTAGAAGCTGCATTTTTAATAGCCTAGGTTTCTTCTGGGCTATGGGTCATTTTAAACCCTATGTAGCAGGCTAGCAGTTGTTGGTAGTCTATATACTAAAGGGAGTAGGATAGCTATTTCTAATTTCGGTCTACTTTTAATCGTTGAGTTTATTGTTCTAGCAAGAACAAACAAAAATGTGGAAGCTAAAGTTTTGTGTGTTGTTTGCAGATAAAGCTGAATCTTACAAATCATACTGATAAAGAGCTGGGTCCATTTGAAATAAGCTTATCTCAAAATGGTTCATATGGGGAGAGAGTAGTTACGATTAATGGCCTTCAATCAATGGTAATACCTTTATCTGGATGTTCTCTGTCTTAGATTGTCAGTATTATACCTTTATTTTTCCCTGGTACATCAAAATTTCTGATTTGGAGTATGATATTGCCATTGTGCACAATTCTTATGCTTGAACTTTTCTTGCTGTTAACTGACGTAAGATGTTGGAAACCACCATGTACAGGTTTTATCTCAGATTCAGGCTCTAGGATCAACAGATTTCCACCTGGTATGACTTTAAGAAATCTTGTGTAGTATTTTTGGTAGTGGAGTCGAAATTTTGGAATCATTTACTTGACGAAATTTAGTCAGCTCCTATCCTACTTAATAAAGTCAGTCATTCATTTATAATCATCAGTTTTCTTCACATGTGATAAAATAATGTCTTATATTTATTATTAGGGGCCTCTGTTTATTATTTTGTTTTGTGTCTATAAAATGCTGGGACCAGGCCGGTTTCGAGTGTTTTATTTATCTATGTTAAGTTTGATAGTTCTTTGATACTGATTTCTCTCCGAGATTAGTAGGTAGGTAAGTTGATAAAACAGTCGATATTCAATATTTGTTTGTACATAATCAACTTTAGCTATTGCTTAATAATTGATTTATCTATTTAGGCCTCATTTCCCAGGATGTGACAAGACGCGTAGAGAAGTTAAAAATACTATGAAGAAAAACAAACGTTTTAGTTACAATTTACTGCATTGCATGGGTTACTTCTTACTATCTTCAAATAAAGAGTAGTAATAAAAAAGTAGTGGTGATCGATACTATTAAGAAGACGATAAGTAAAGTTTTAAATTACAATTCAGTGCATGGCATGGATTAATCTCACTACTTTTTACAAATATGCAGAACCTCATAGCTACTAAACCTGGCATTCAGAGAATTTCGGGAGTTACAGTTTTTGATACTAGGGAGATGAAATCTTATGAACCACTTCCTGATTTAGAGGTTAGTTCAAGCTGTTTCATGGGAAGCTACAAGTTCCTTATATCAAATTTCTATCACACTTGACGTGTTCTTTGCCCTTCAAACCCCAAAAGTTAGTGCAACATTCTGACTTGTTTAGTTAATGCAGATTTTTGTGGACACGGATTAAATTGTTGCTATTCCAGTTTGGTGAGAGAAATGGTTAACAGTAACTTTGGTCCGACTCAAATGTTCCGTGTCATCAATGCATCTGATATCAGAGCTACGAAGTTCCCAATTGGCGATTCTTTGATGATGCCAGGAATAGATTCTCTTCCGGTTAGGGCCAATGAATCGTTCATGATCATCAAAGCTTTATTGGACAAATTGCAAGGTGCTGTAACTAAATTGGAGTAGTGAGTGGTTGATTAGTTGATGAGAGAATCACCAAGTCCGTATTTTTATTGGTTCAAGAGGCTCCGTTATTTTGATTATCATTGAAAACCAGTTCATTGTTAAGATGCAGTTATCCAACATCATCTCCTGTAGAGATGGTCTACTTTTCAGTTTTATACTAATGTACCTTAGGTACTGTGAATTATACTAATTATTAAAAGACTAATAAATTTATTATATATGAATGTTTGCATATATATACTTACAAACACGTACACACACAAACGGGGTGTTTCTGAATTTTAATGACAAAAAATAATAAAAGCTAAAGTTACATGAGCAAAGAGAGTGTTTTGAGAATATAAATATCATATCTTGACAAGGTATTTTTAGTTTTGATACCATGAACGCTTTGGACGCCTTCAATATATGTTTTTAGATACCACTGTATATTCGTAATGGTACTGTAATCCAAATTTGAGTATGGTTCCTTGTGAATTCTTTTCGACACATGAACTATTTAAAGATAACAAATTACTTAATGATACAAAATTCGAAACTAATTGTTATGTTATTCATATAGCAAATCATCAGACTTATTTTCAACTTTCCATGATACAAGTAAAAAGAATACAAAACAAGGTTTAATATATTAACTTTTGTTGGATGGTTATTAGTTTCATTTCATTTTTTTAATTTTTTAATTAAATTTTTTACCATATCGTATCAAGGTGACTACCTTTTTGGTTAAATTAACCATAACATCGTCAGTTCCAAAATGAGAAATAAGGTAACATTTTTTACCAAAATATATATTAATGACTAATTTTTAAAATGTAAAAAATTTCATTATTTTAATTTCTAAAAAGTATTTTTGGCTGAAAACGACAATTTTTTGCCTTGGGAATTGCTGGAGCATTGGAATGAGGGATTTGGTGTGGTTTTGTAGTGAAGTGAGTGTCAATTGTTGTCGGTTCTTGTTGAAGTCAAGTGTCATCCTTTTGAAATTTTTGTAGTTGCATTACAAGGTTAATCTACTTGTTATGATGGGTTGGTATTTGCTTGAGTGGTTTTATTTGGTTGGGTCATTATTATTTATATATATATATATATATATATATATATATATATATATAATTTAAATTTTAAAAGTAGTAATTAGAAAGATAAAATTTAAAAAAAAATTACTTATAGGTATATAGTTATAAATATATAGTAATAATGGTTCACTTACTGTTTAATGCTTATATTATCCACTTATTGTTTGACAGTAGGATGTTTTATATGAATTTTTATAAAGTTGAAAAACAAAATAATTTATAATTTAATTTAAAATCAAAATACAATTTTTATAATTGTTTAAGAAAAATATTGGCTCGATATAACTTACTCAATTTTTTATATTAACAGTTCATAGAAATTAAAATTAAAAAACACCTGCAACATGAGCATGAGTTATTTCTATAATGTCAATCTCTCCATTAGAACCCTCCTAAAAGACAAGGCGTTGGATACGTTAGCATTGTAAGATGAAGGGAAAAGGATAAATATATAGAGAGGAGAGTGATATGTAATCGTAAAATATATAACAGGTTAAGAAATGAAATTAATTTAATCATACGAAGTTTTTATCTGTTTTTTATGTTGATTTTATCTCTTCGATGTGGATTAAGGGTAGCAAAATAGGTCGGTCTTATCCGACTCATGAGTGACCTATAAAAATGGATGGGATTGATTCGTTAAACATAAACAGACAAATAATGATAATATGTCCTATACAAGACGAGCTAACAAGTTGGGTCGAGTTGACCCGTTAAATAGAAATCGACTAATAATGATAATCCATTCTTTACAAGACGAGTTAAAAGATCAGGTTGGATGACCCATCATTTTTTTATTTTTTTAATTTGTTTTCAAATTTTTTAATTTTTAATTTTTCAAATTTGTTATATTTAACACACACAGACATATATATATATATATATATATATATATAAATGAATATTGAAAGTATATTTAATTATATAAAATATTTTCTAAACTTTTAATTGATTAACTAAATTTTTTAATTAGATAAATTAAAATAATTATTATATTTACATGATAAAATTACTCTATTATAACTAATAATTGAAACTTAATTTGCAAGGTGTTAATAATTTAAATTGCAACACTATTATATATTTGCACTTTTAAAAATATAATATAAAAAAAAGGAATATTTTTAATTATTTTTTATTTTAATTTTTAATTTAAAATAAAAATGGGCAAACGAATCAGGATGGACTGACTCGTCAAATTAATTGGGCTAGAACGGATTGATAGGTTGAAATCTTCAACCTAGCTCGTCCTTTTTACACAAACTGACGAGCTGACATGTCGAACCTAACCCGTTTTGCCCCATTCTATGTGAGACTTTTGACATATACACTTTGAACGTAAAATTAAACATCAATGGATAATTCGATAGCAATTGATGACATGTGAAACTATAAATCTAAAAAACAACAAATTTACTATAATATACACTAACACAAAAAAGGTCTTTTATGTTTGGTACTTTTTGCTTTTCCCATATGGTTTAGGTCAGACGTAGTACCGGTAGTCGTAAACTTACATTTGACTATGCATTAGCATACGTGAATTAACGTCTAGTACACAGTGTTAGACATAAAATTATGTTTGGTACACAGTGTCAGACAAATTTTTATGCATGATTTTTTTGACAAATTTGCATGTTTTTGCATCGTCAACCCACCACGCAAAATGCAAAAACAATTGTAGTCCATTCACATGCCAGATCTGTACCAACCACTGTAGGTCCTCCACGAAGTCACCACGCAATCACGACGCAATCATAGGAGCACCACCACCTCCACATGAACATATCATCCTTCGCCGCGCAGATCAACCACTAGCCACAGCAAGCACTTGCGGAAGCCGATTCACTTCCTACAACACTCCATCTTAGCGGAAACAAAGATGCCAACCACACCGCAGATCCATCTCCAAACAGTCATTAATAAAGCAAATGAGAGGCACTGCACCAAGAGCAAACACTCGTTGTGACGTCGCCAACCACAGTCCTCTGTCGCTGCACTTCAACCAAATCGCCATCGCTGCGTCTACGAAAAATTGGGGGTTTCAACGTAAATGGAGGTGCACCTTAACGGAATCAAAAGAGAAACAAACCTCTCAACAATCAATCATGCGATGGAATAGTGGTGTAATCACTAAACCACAAATTCGCTTTCTCGCACAGTCGCGGCACTATGGGAAAGAAGATTATGGATTTATGTTTTGACATTTACCTCTGACGCACTATAGTCAGACGTAAATTTACGTCTGGCTGGGACAAATCAGACGTAAATTTACGTCTAATGGGACAAATCAGACGTAAATTTACGTCTAATGGGACAAATCAGACATAAATTTACATGTGGCGTGTGCAATCAGATGTAAATTTACGTGCAGCGTGTGCAATCAGACGTAAGAAACAATATTTACGTCTGACCCTAGGGTACTAGACGTAAACAATTGATAACTTATTTATAAGTTTGTCATCGGTCATTTTTTACGTTTGATTCTAGTGGGTTAGACGTAAAATCGCAGATATAAAATATCTATTTTATGTTAGTGATATAATTTCTAACCATAACTTTGATACCGTATAAAATAAAGAGAGAAATATACATAAATATATAGAAAAAGAATAATAATATTATGCCATTGATATAACATACTACATATCGTTATACACTAACAAGCATTAGAAGGCGTTGCATTTCCTTACATTTCCTTAATAATATCTAAAATTGCAAATTTAGAGAGATTCAGATAAGGATTTACTAACACAGTAAAAACCATGTTTGGTGTCACAGATCACAAATCAAAAACTGCCTTCAAGTTCTTTGAGGACATGATCAGCTGGGTATGGACCCTACTCACCGTTCACCGTTCATTTCTCAACCTGTTGATCCAATCAAATCCACTAATTAACTTTAATAGTTTAAGTATTTGTCTCAGATATAAGCAAAACTAAATGTAGAAAAAAAAAAGAACAATTTCTTGAAAAAGATTAGTAAAGCTATATGATTTCTTTTACCTTTCTTTCATAAATTTATTAAAAGAATAATCTGATTGTTTTTTTCGTTCCAACAACAAATGACAGTGATATGAGTGAGCATGTAAATTGTAATGTTTTCATTCCTCAAAACGTCGAAACCGCGTTCACTTTACCCATTCATATTGAGATCGTGTCCCTTTTTTTTTATTGCTCTAAGCTGAATTTTGTATCTCTAAAAGTGGGAGGCTAGAATTTTCTTGTCGGAATTAGATATGAAACAACTATTATTAACTAAACTACTTCATGACTGAGATATGCAATTTTTTTTCTTTAATCTCAAAATAATAATTGTATATGTTGGTGTGTAGTGGTTCAAATTTTATATCTTAAAATTTCATATCTTCTACTACATATTTTGAATAAATTATGTCTCAAATTACTTATATTTCAAAGGTTGTTGTTATCCTTTTGTGATTGAATCTCAAACCTTACAAGGTTTTGAAGTGAAACCCTCATCTTTCAAAGTAACACATGGTGTCATTGACAAATATATCTTAAGCTTACTTTTTTTTTTTTTTTTATTTTTTTTTTTTTTTAATTTTTTTGTTTAATTTTTTTTTTATTTATAAATTTTTTTTTTGTTTTTTTTTTTTTTTTTTTTAATTTGTTCTTGTTGTTAATATTTTGGTTAAATATGTTTTTGATCCCTTAACTTTCAGTAAATTTTAGATTTAGTCTATTTCAAAACTTTGAACCAAATTAGTCCTTCATCTTTCGAAGTACGTGAATTTAGTCTTTTTAATCAAATTTTGTTAGGTTTATTTGATTCATATGCATTTCAGGATTGTATCTAAGTTGTTTATATTGTTTGACACATTTTTGCTTTAATGTTAAGTCAAATATTATTATGAAACACGCTTGAAATGTCAAATAAATTTAACAAAATTTGATTAAAAAAGACTAAATCAACGTATTTCGAAAGATGAAGGACTAAATTGGTTCAAAGTTTCGAGATGGACTAATTTTAAAATTCACTAAAAGTTAAGGGATAAAAACATATTTAACCCTTAATATTTCTGTGTATAGTTTTTAAATGTTTGTCGATGCAATTTTTCAATGCTCTTGATTAATGTCGGATAAAAGGATGAATTTGAGGAGGGTGAATTGAATAACGAAAAACTTTGATAAATGAATGATGATTTTTTTTTCCAAATTATTAGATTTTCTTTTAGAAGAAAATATGTTACTTTTTTAATAAATAGTGATGCTAGTTTTAATTTTCTTTAATTCTTATTATGGATAAAATGTTAAAAATATAGTGAATGAGGGATGATTTAAAAGTGGAAAATATCAACATTCATATTATTTCATTTTAATATTAGAGTTATATTTACTTCCTCTCATACCTTACTAAGTCGATCCACTATTTTCTAAATCTTTACAAAATAAGGAAAAAAATATACTAGACTTAGAAGTCAAAATCTTGAATTTTGTAAGATCTCAACACAACAATTTATGAAACTATATCATAATAACGCTTTGATTATTCTGATATAAAAAATCAAAACAATATAAAGGATATTGAAAAGAGATAATATCGCTTTAAAAGAATAATTAATAGTAAAAGAGAGATGATTACGTTCTTCGATATGTTTTTTTCTCAATCTAGGAATTTAGAATCATTATCTAATAAATAGAGTCCAAAAGGTCTTTTCAAGCTAAGTAAACAATTCAATATTGGAAAAGTGTTTTAGTACTTTCAAAAAAATATATAAATTAATTTCCATTGGTTTTGAATGAGATAGGTTGGTTATATAGTAAATAGTTTTAATGAATTAAATCATGGTATGATCTGTTAATACATAGCTATTGTAATGATTTTTATTCAAATAAATTCGTAGACCTGGCAAAGTGAGCCAACCCGGCTCACACGGGTTGACTCACTACGAGCCAGGTTAAAAATGAGTGAATTCAACCCGATTTACTTTCTGGTGAGTCAGAAATTTTATAATCCGGTTCAACCCAACACGGGTTGGTGGATTAAGCGGCTTGGCTCACCAACCCACCTAAACTTTTTTTTTTAGTATTCAAATATTTAAATAAATTTTTAAGTAACCCATGAGATAACAATTATAGTATAATCAAGAACCAATGTTTTGATCATGTTCACCACCAATATATGAAGAATTATTTCCAAAAAAGTATCCATTAGTCTAAGAAAGCATGACTAATATTACAAATTTTCTGTCATGTTATTCAACAAAATATAAATAAAAAAACTATACATTTTTTCATGCTAATTTAGAAAAAATTGTTTATAAGATGGTTACTTGAGTAATTTACTATAAAGATTATAGTTAAAGATTAAAGTATCAATATATATATAATTTGACAATCAAATTAATTAAACATTCAAACTATTCAGATATAATTAAGCAACATTCTAGCATTTAAAAATATGAAATTGTGAACAAATATAATAGGATTAGTAAATAGTTATTTAAAAATTTAAAAAAAAATTTAAAAAAAATGTAAAAAAATGTTGGTGGGTTAAGTGGGTCAACCCACCTTCAACCCGGCTCGAACCTGTGGTTAAGTGAGGCGGGTTGAGTTCAACCCACTTTTGAAAGAGTTAAATTTTTCTCCACCCAACCTGTGGTGAGTCGGGTTAGCTCACGGATTGAAACCCATTTTGACATCTCTACAAATTCGTTATAATCATATATGTATATATATTATATTTTTTTAAATTTTTAAATAAAATTATTTAAAAACAAATCATTTACGATATAAAGATAGGATAAAAAAATAGGTTTGAAGTACCACTCAAATTAAATTACTGTATGAAATATATTAATGGAAAATTTTTTATACTTTTAAAACATAAATTTAAATGAATTGAGTTAAAATAAAATTAAAAAAATAAATTTAATGTCATAAATATAAATAAAAAAAATATATTATCAAATAATTTTGTTTTTCTATCTGCATATTAGATACCATCATATCCACTACAATAGTTAAATACGTATTCATAACTAGCCGTATCGATTAAGAATATTAGGGTTTACCTGTAAATGTTCGCGGATACAAATTTTTCATCATCTCTAATTAATGCTTTGTAAATTTTTAAATTTATTAATTAATTTTTTTTCACAACCGTCTTTAAAACAATAACATCAATAACTACATATACATTTTATGTATTAAATAAGGCTATTTTAAAGTTTAACACATTAATAATGTGTACTTATAAAACCTTACACATCAATAATTTTGGAATGTGAAGGAGTGAGTGTTTAGTGAATTACTCTAATCATTAATCATTCATCTCTATCTTATTATCAGTTCCAATTAACAAAAAGTTATTAATTATAAATATAATGGGAGTAGGTAAGTGGTTAATTGTTGGGCGTTGCAGCAACAAAATCATGGGATAAATTTTCAGTTATTCATATTCATAGTATTTTACAAAAACAACATAGAAAAAGAAAATGAAGAGGTGGTGGCTCTGTTCTATCATGAATGATAAATCTTAATTACTGGCAGAGAAAGAAAGGATGGTAGATCTGAATGTAGTTGCAACTGTAGCTATGCATTTATGAACAATTAAGTTATTACATTATAAACCCCTTTTTGTGGTCCCTTACAAAAGGAAAATAATTACACCTTTTATTACTCTTTTAAAACCATATCAATATTATAACTTCATTTTTAGTGTAACCCCATAATTGTACATAAAAAGGTTTCTTTCATTTTCCATCACAATTGATTTAATTTTTTCTTATTAAAATTCTGTTGCAGTTTTTCTGTTTTTTGTTTAGTCTTTTTCCTCTTACCTTTCTAGGTAGGAACTTTTAAATGTTTACTTAAATTGGTAGGTCTTTAGGTTCAATGTGTCCCCTAAACTCAATAGTACCCATGAGTAAACTTTTTCGTAAACGTTTTTAAAAATAAGAAAATATGAAAAAATATTAAAGAATTTTTACAAATTAATAGTAATTTACATATAAACAAAAAATAATAATTAAAGCTAAATGAGAGAGATTGTATAAATTAATTTATACATAGATTAAATTTAACTGATAGAGAATTTTTTGTATCCTTTATCCTATGATGGAAAATTGAAGTATGATAAAAAAAAAATCATTACATAAACTTAAATGTATTGAGCCCTAAAAGAACAAAAATTCTTATATTCATTTATTTGTTATTTTATTTAAAGGAGGGAATGAGATGGGAAACACAAATATTGTCTCAATTGGTAAAGGAAAAATATAAATAATAGTATAAACTATTTTCTTCTTACCCTCCAACATATAAGGATTTTGGCATTCTCAAATTTTTTTTTTCATTTTCCTCTAAAATGTAAAACTAAATAACTTTTTTTTGTTAATTCTCTCTCTTCCTTTTTCATTCCACTTTATTTATTATGACATTATGATTAGAAAATAGGGCATTTAAATAAAATATTAACGTAAATAGAAAGATTGATTATATTTATTGCTCAAGCTTCTGTCCTGCATTATGTATAGTTGACATTATTAAATGAATGATGAAATAAAAAAATGGTTTGAAAATTGCTCAAAAAGATGGTATGAAGTAGTAGGGTATTACTCTATTGTGAATATTCTTTCTTCTTTGTGAATGGTTATTAAATTAAGGCGTTGTATAGTTTTGATGAAGTCATAGATACCTACTACACTAATAAAGAGGAACATAACTTGAGTTTCTCATACATATTTCCACTATTCAAAGTATTAGGTAATAACCTAACATCTTTGGCTTTTACTTTTAGGGTGAAAACTCAAATCAAATGCAATTTTAAAGAGATATTAAGTGTGAGAGAGAAATTTTATTAATATATTATGACAAATATTACTATATTTTTTTTTAATTTATGATCAAGCTATTTAGTTATTAGTTTCACATCCTACAATTATAATATATATAATGAATATAAATCTTACTTTATAAGATTATTTGTGATTTTGAGTTAACTTTAAAAATACTTTACAAAATAGTATCAAAATTTGTTGTAATGAGATTTATTGAATGACATGATATTATATATTTATTATGGATTTCTTTCTATTTTCATTTTTTTTATCATAAAACGGTCTATTTACGTCAATTAAAAATATAATTATATTACAATATGTAAAATTCATATTTTCAATGAAACATATCAAGAAAACAAAAAGTAATAAAGTTGTTTTATTTTTTGTGATGTGAGATATTTCTAATTTTTATTTCAAAATCACAAATTGAATGACTCTAGAGATTTTGTCATATTTTAACCCTTAAATTACAGCTTTTGTTTAAAATAATTTAAATGAAGGATTTAGACCAATCTCAATTCAATTTGACGAAAATTTAATTGTCTCAAAAGGACAAAAACCCAAATAATAAAATTTTATTTTCGAAATGTAAACAAAGTTTCTAAATAAAACAACTTACGTTTCTAATGACCTTAGTTGACTTCTTAATTTTTGTTATTTCGGATATTATTTATTCTTAATTAACTTGTTTATATTAAAAAAAAGTAAACTATATACGGCAATAATGAAGGAGTGGTATGTAATTAAAGGTATCACGTAAACTTTAATAGTTGTTATATGATTGAGATAGTAGAAATTGAGTTAACATATCACAATCGAGTTAATAAATTAGAAATAAAAGTTAAATACTATAACCAACCAACAATTAATATTATTACGTTAGAGTAAAGGAAATTGCCGTATTCTATTTAAGTATCTTTAGACACATAATCACAATCTTAAAATCCAAAATAATATACTTTCTTCCTACTATACCCTTTAAAAATCTCTTCTCTTGCTTACAAGATATCATTATCTTTATTTTAATATATATATTTTTTAAATTTCACTTATTTTTGTTTGTACATGAAAAATATAAATTAGGAAGTAAGAGAAAATAAAAAAAATTAAGGTAAATAGACATTTTGTGAATAAGCCAGATTAAAAAGGAAATTTTAAAAATTAAAAATTCTTTTCATCACAAAATGTATACCGTGTGAAGGAGATTTCTTTTAACAAATATTGTATTGTAATCACAAAAGATAAAGATTTTATTTTAACATAATTAAATAGATAATAAATGTGGAAGTGCAGTCACTCGCCCCAAAGGCGCGTGCGTGGAGGCAGAGCTACCAAAAACATGAAAGGTAAAGTGGCAAACAAGAGAGAAAGAGAGTGCAAATTTGGATAAGGCACCCATTATTATTCATCACTCCTTTCTCTCTCCCATAATTTCTTTCATCAAATAAATAAACACTTTTGCCACAATAATCTTTAGCATAATTTTAAACACTCACATTATTTCTATTTCAATATATATTTTTATACACATTAACAAAGTCAAAATATATAAAACAATTCTACAGATATCACATTTATTGTTGGTATATTCACAATGAAAATGAAATTCATCTTAATATACGTATTATGATGATAAAACTTTCAAAAACTTACTAAAAACCAACGTAAAGTTGAATGATTTTTTTTTCATAAGTTAAAATTTAATAAAGAAAGTATAGAATTATTAAATATAATTTATAATAATTTGGACTTGGACAGTACAGAAGGGAGGAGTATAAACTAAAGTGTGGGGGAGAGTCTCAATATATTTTATGCTACTTGTGTGTTGAACTTATTAGATATTTTAATAGTATAATTAATTAACAAGATAAATAAATAGTACTCATATAAAAATATATATATATATATATATATATTTTTTTGTATGAATAATGGAAGGGAGACGGTGTTGATGCGTACACGTGTCCTGACAATCCCACCGTCTTGGCTTTCAAGAACAGCATAGAAGCAACACGAAGCACTCTCTTTCTCTCTCTTTTCTCTTCTCTCTCCTCTCTTCTCTTCACTCTCTGTGACTCTTACAGAAACTAGAGTCAGAAATATAGCCCAGAAGGGTTTCCTTCACCCAACCAATCTCTCTCTTCGTCTCTTCTTCCATTTCACAAACTTTTTCTTTTTTTTTTTCTTGTTTTTTGCGGTGTGATCGCTGCGATGTACGTAGCTTCCATGCGTAAGTCTTTCAAGGACTCCTTGAAAGTCCTTGAAGCTGACATCCAGCATGCCAACACCCTGTGGGTTTTCTCCTCTCACCCTTTTGTTTTCTGGGTTTTTGTTTTTAACTGTCATGTTCCTTCCTATGTTCAATTTTTTATTTATTTTATTTGAATTTAAGGTGATCACTGTTGCAAAAGGTTGGTGGCCTGTCGATGGCTGTTACCTTTCCTCCTTTTTTATGAAAAATCCTTTTTTTTTTCTCTTGGGTGTAAGTGGTTGGTGATTGCTAAGTGAGGTTTTTTCTGGGTATGATGATGATTTTCTTCTGGGTTTAGCCCCGTTTTATTTTATTTTATTTTTTACTCGTTTGTTTGCTTTTTTTCTTCTGGACTCTGGTTAGTTTTAATCCTTGAATATTTCCTTTGTAAATAGGGTACATTTAATTTACTAATAAAGCGTGGATAATTGTATTTTCAGTTTTGATTATTCCTATCTGTGTCTTTGTGTGCGTGCGTGCGTTGTGTGAGGAACTTTGTGTGTGAAAATGTCAAAACTTTTAGGGAGTGAATTCCCTGAGTACTTGTTTCGTTGTCTGATGATTTTGATGTTATATTTTGGTATCTTAATCTCTGAACGTTGTTGCTTTATTATATCTTTAATACCTGCTACACTATGTGGTGACAGGCTACATAACATTTATTGGTTTGGTAACATGTAGTGTCTGTGATGTGCTTGTCGCGAAATATCTTTAGAGGAGCAAGCAATGTTGTCATTTGTAAATATTGCAATCATATTTTTTTCTGTCTCAAATTGTCATCAAGTATCAATATACTAGTTAGTGTTGTGAAAGCTAATTTACCACATTTAGTTATTGGTTGATCATGTAAAAAAATTGGGATGTGCAGGGCGTCAGATTTTCCAAGGGAATATGATGGTGCATGCCTTCAGATGAGAATGTCATACAGTCCAGCAGCGCACTTGTTTCTATTTCTGGTGCAATGGACAGATTGTCATCTTGCTGGGGCCCTTGGACTGTTAAGAATCCTAATTTACAAGGTAAGGTGTTTTTGATTTTTAGGTGTGGATATTGAAATGAGGGACTTGGACCAGATGAAGAATTTGCCGCATGTTGTAGGTCTATGTGGATGGAACAACCACCATGTCTACACATGAAAGAAAAGCAAGTATTAGAGAATTCTATGGTATATCTGCCCTTGTTTTTTCAATCTAAGTTAAGTTAGTTTGCATATTAGTTTTTGTTCGTTGCTGACACGTTGAATTTCTTCTCTGAGCAGCGGTCATATATCCCTCTTTATTGCAACTTCAGAAAGGTATCACTGATACTGAGGATAAGAAGCAAAAGGCTGTATGCATGGAGAGGTATCGCAGAAGAGATGATGAGGATTATAGACAGTCTTCTGACATTGACATTGAAAGAGAAGATGAGTGTGGAATATGCATGGACATGAATACCAAGATTGTCTTACCCAACTGCAACCATGCCATGTGCCTGAAATGTTACCGAGAATGGTACTTAATCCAACAAATTATCTCTCTGCGTGCTTCTATGCGGCATTCTCCATTCTTTTACAAGGATGCAGATTTATAGTTGTTTGACTTGTGTCTACTACGCTTTGATTCGTTGTGTTCTCTAACAAAAAACTCTATGTTTATGGTTTGTTTATTAGATTTTCTGAGATTTCATGGATTATAAATACAGTCACTACACAATGACTGCAATATTTCAGCCATAGTAAAATGCAAATCCATTTAGCCTGCTTAGATTGTCGAAGGTTTTGGGTTTGTTCAGTTCGTTTTGGTATTAATTGTTTATAACCTTGTTAAGTGTCTTTTGCGAATGGAGGCTTTAAGTGGTGGAAGTTACAAGTCTCACTATGAATGTTCTGTGCTTGATTGCAGGTGCAATTACACGGCACTGTGCATATGAAGGTTTGATTGTCGCTTGCTATTGCTGCTTGAATGTGAATATTTAATGTATCAAAACAAAAATAGTATGGTGGTGTAAAATAATTAAATAGAAGAAAACTATTTATTTGAATTGACATAGCTAGCTTAAGCAGGTGGTGGAGGACTTTCTCTTGCATTTATGTCTTCTGAATGTCACTTGGTTGATTATCACTTGGAGTAATTTTATACAATGATGATGTTAACTCTTCAGTCTGGTGTAGTTTATAAGGCTTAAAAAGTTAGTTATATTTGTTTCTGGATTTTGTGTGTTTTCGTTTCTTGAATATCCATGTTGTGAATGAAAAAGTCCAGTAACCAATGTTGCCTTCTCCAACCAGCTACAGCTAGTTTGCTGACAGCTAACAATGGTACTTACAAATGACCTAACAATGGACACCTGGAGGATTTGAAGCCAAGACCTTTTGGGGGATAGTATTCAATCCTACCAGTTATTGAACAAACGTCATCTGTGTCTGTTTCTAGTTTGAAACAGGACACTAGGACTGTCACACACACACACACACATATATATATATATATATATATATATATATATATATATATATATATATATATATATATATATATGTCATTGTTTTGGTGTACATCTAGCTACCCTTTATTTTAAACTGCTACCAGCATGTTGTCCAAGTATTTTGTAGGTTTAGTTGAAGGTTGAAGTGATTTGAGAATTTTTGCAGGCGAACTATATCACAATCATGCCCATTTTGCCGTGACAGTCTGAAGAGAGTGAACTCAGGTGATCTGTGGGTATTCACTGATAGAAGGGATGTGGTAGACATGGCAACAGTGACAAGGGAGAATCTGAGAAGGCTTTTCATGTACATAGATAAGTTGCCTTTGATTGTTCCAGACTCCCTTTTTGATGCTTATGACTCTCACATACGGTAAGTGATTGCAACAGACAGATTTTAATGTATGCTGTTGTTGTCTTGGATCCCTTCTTCCACTTGAAGTTAGTGACATAAAAGCCAGAACCTGAATCGGCTAATTGAGTTCCTATTATAGAGTTGCAGTACTTGCTTCCCACTTCTGGTGCCAGAAGTATCCAGCCCCTGTCATATTGTGGACTGGTGGTGAAGTTGAGATGGTAAATTGTATCTATCTAGTTAGCTCATTTGTATATCCCTGTACAGATCAAATCAATTACTCATTAACAAGAGATTTTCACATTCGGTTCTTGTCATTTAGGTGTGAATCTCTTGTGAAACTCTTTTAGTTTTCATCATCAATGAATGTATTTAACGGAATGCCTGTAATGTGTTCTGTAGTTTATGTATATGCATTGTGGCCATCTTATAAGAACTTGCTATGTTTACTTTAGACCCTTAAACATCTTGCACAACAGTTTATATAGTTATTCTTAATAATTCTTCTCTTTCCTTCATTCTCATACAATAATCTTAGAAACTACTAAGGTTGGTGTTGAGGATTGTAGCTGCAGGCAGTGGTATCTGCTTAGTAGTTTAATTTAAAATATCAGTGAGTTGACTTTTACTTAAATGTATAATGTTAAAGGAGATGGTGGCAACTACTCTCAGTTCAAGAGCTTTAACTTAGAATTTCAGTTCATTGTCTTCTGTTATATGCTTGAATATCATTTGACATTTTGTGTATTAAAAGAAAACCAAGTTGAAGTGTTCAATAGGAGAAAAAAGGAAATGAAATAAACTTGTGGGCTTTTATAGATTGGTTTTAAAATATATTATATATAAGCATTGATATAAGTAGTTAAAAGTATTATTACTACTACAAGTAGGGAAGTAGGAATGGTAAAGAACAGGTGTGAGTTCGATAAAAATTCATGTATGTTTTCTTCATATGAAATTTAATTTTTGTATTTATATTTATATCCATATTTGATTTTGTCTCAAATGTTAGTAAATGTTTCTTAAAAAAATATCATAATAGAGAAAACACTTTTTTTTATAAGCCGACATAATAAAGAAGACCTGAATTATCAAGATTTGTTTTTCTCTCAAATACTAGTTAAATATTTCTTAAAAAATAAAAATCTTGATGAAGAAAACATGAATTATCAAGTTGTTAAATTTAAAATTAGAAGTCATAATTATCAAATAATAGTGAATAGATAATAGTATTCAAACGTAGAGATGCCAAAATGCTTTCAATCCTTAAGCTAATTTGGTTCATTTTAATTTAGATGTTTAATTTATTTATTTAATAAGTCATGTAGATTGATATTTTAATTTTTAATTAGTTTTATAATAATATTTGATAAAATAAATAAATAATTTTTATTTTTAACTCTTTTTATAATAATATTTAATAAAATAAACAAATATTTTGATTCTATTGTTGTAAAAAACGAGTTGGATAGTTGAATCAATATTGTACTAATATATATAAAATATATTGGAAGAATAAAAAAAATTTAAATGAGTCAACCACTAATATACAAATTAAACAATTTTAGATGAACTAACCACTAATATACTAACTTGCGATAAGTCAAGCTAAGTTATAAAATATTTTGCATATTAAAAAGTTTCTGGATTGAGCTAATTATTTTTAATTTAATTTGTGGTGAACCGATCAATATAAGCATGATTGGTTCACCTTAACATCCAATTTAAATGTTAAGAAGTTATAACAACATATAAATAGTAATGCAAATAAAATTTTATAATAATTATAATATACATTATTTTTATAAGAAAAAAATATTTAAATGTATTTGGTAAATATTAAATAAGTTAATTAATATACAAAGTATTTATTAAAATTAAGACTATGTTAAATAATATTTGGTATGAGTTTATTTTTCATCTCAAAACATTTGGACTTAAACTTTAATAAATAGTTAAGACATTAATATACATAAATTAATTTTAATTCATGAAAAGAATTAACTTTTTTTAATAATTTAAATTTTAATATATATATATATATATATATATATATATATGTGTGTGTGTGTGTTAAATGAATTTTTAAATACGAAAAAAGAGCGTCTAAAAAGTTTTAATTATCCAATTCTCTAATTTTCAAATGAAATTGAGTTTTTTACAATTTTAATAATGAAATTACTTTTCTGACATTTTAAATTTTAGTTTTTTTATTTAATTTTCTTTAACATGGTTTATTAGCTATCTAATGCAATCTATGATGGATAGATACGATACGTGTATAGGATACGACACGTATCCGATACGTCGATACGTTTATTTTTTAAAATAATAGGATACAATACGTGATACATACATACATGATATATGAATAATGAGAAGTGTATAATAATTCTTACAAACATAATAAATATATTATTGTTAATATGTGAATCCAAATTTTCTAATTAGAAATCAATTATTTTGGTAATAAAAACCTTGTAGTTAATGTTAATGACCAATTTAAAAATCAATTTATCATTAAAATTATTTTAATTATCAATTTAGAGACCGGTTATAATTTTTTGGAACTATTTTACTTGTCAATTTGGTCACTACATAGTGACTAATTATTTTTTGTATTCAAAGATTTTATTGTAGTATACTACTACTTTATAAATTATATACTTCATTGATAAATATCGTTAAAGTATTCTAAAGTATCGAATATGATACGTGTCAAATACGAATACGTGACCCAAGTTAAAATATCGGTGCATTATAGAATGCAATACATGCATTATAAACATTGGAAATTACTCATTGGTAAATATGGTAAAAGAAAATAGTATTAAAGTACTGAAATGTGTTGAACATTACTTACATGTTGTAATAATTTAAAATGATTTTATCAAAAAGGTTGAAGATAAATTAAAAAAAAATCAATTTAATCAATTCAAAACATTGGAGCAGCTTTTTCTTTTTTCTTGTTCAATATCAATCCAATCAATTTAAATGTGATTTTTGCATTTAAGAGTTATTTTAGTAATTTGTTATGATATACCGATACTTTAATTTATGTCATGTATTCATATTTAACGTATATTCACATTTAATATTTTATAATACTTTATCGTTATTTATCAATAAAGTGTTTAATATACAAGTCAATAATATTTTATAATAATAATAATTTATAAATTTTTATGTTGAAAATATTTAATACATTTGATTTTAATTTGAATTCACACAAGAATAATTATATATTTATCATATTTTCTAAAAAAAATATATTTTTTAATATGCATATATCACGTGTCGTGTCCTATTATTTTTAAAATTAGTATATCGACATACCACATGTTTGATCCGATACAAATACCATATTTGTGCATTATAGGTAAATTGTTTTTAAAAAAATGATACAATAACATGAAAAAAATAAAATGATATTTTCACTAATTAAATTTAAGTCTTGTATAAGTTTAAAATAAGTTTGTTAAAAATGAATATTTTTTTTGTGAAAAATTAGTTTATGTACTAGTTCTATCATCTCAAAAATTGTCTATTTATATTTTTTATTTCATTTAAAATAAGTTAATAAGTTATATCTTCATAACTATGGCACTAATTTAGTATATTAAAAGTCTGTCTCTCATATATGAACAAAAGTTGCTGTGGTGTAGTGGTTATCATGTTAGTCTTACACACTAAAGGTCCCCAGTTCGATCCTGGGCAGCAACAAATTATCTTTTTGTATATAATTTTATATATAATTTAAGTTGAATACCAATAATAGAGCAAGGTAAAAAGATTTTTTTATAAGTTAAGTTAAATACCAATAATAGAGCAAGGTAAAAAGAATATCCCATTTGAACATGCTTATTTGAGAAACAAGAAAATTAGCATCAACTAACAAAATGTCAATAGAATAAAATTGTTGAAAGAAAGAACAAAGTAGTTATAGACATGGTAAGATATTTGTTGAAGGACAAATACTAGACTGTTTTAAACAAAAGTAATTGCTATATTGTTGTTTACACTTTGAACATGTGTGAAATAAAGTGTTTGTAACCAAAATTGGAGGACACATGTTGTGGAAGAAGTCCATTAATAAGACACCTTACAATTTTTTAATGCAAAACATATATCATGTTAGTGGCCAACTTAATCAGAAACATATATGATAAAGATGAAATATGTATATTGATTGCATATAATCAAATTCAAATAAATACAAGTTGAATAATTTAGGGATAAAAAATATAGTAATTAGTCAAGACATAATAGATGATTATTAAGCCTTAGTTACTTTGTTTTTGTTTTCTTAAAATTGTATTCCACTTATACTAAATTATGGTAATCGATCCATTTATAGTTGAATTCTTATTAGATATAGGTTCAATAAATATTAATCTCTCATTTTCATAATAATAATAATAATAATAATAATAATAATAATAATAATAATAATAATAATAATAATAATAATAATAATAATAATAATAATAATAATAATAATAATAATAATAATCTACTTATCAATGATTAAGAAATTGAATTATAAAATGTTGAAGATTTCACGATTTTTAGATAAGATAAATTTGTAATATATAGATGAGCGTAAATTTCATCTTACAAAATATTTTATAAAATAAAATTAGATTTAAAGTATATTTTTTAATATGTTATAAAAATTATTTAAAATTTTTTAAAATGAAATTTATTGTATGTGAACTTATCGTATTATTTACTATCAAATTATTATTAAATTACTTATTAATATTTAATTTTATATTATACATTTTAATATAAATTATGAGAAGTTAAAAATTAATTTTATAAAAAAAAATTAAACTTAATCAAAAGAGTACGTCATTATTAATGAAAATAGGCATCAATCTGCTATTAATAGATTACTTGTTGTCAAACTTATTTCTATTGGAATAAAGTTTATTTTGCAGGTTAAGAATAATATATAATATTTTAGATTATATTTTAAAGATCAAAATTTTCTTACTGTATCAACCGGCCAAAATTTCGATATTACGTTTTTTAATCAACTCTAAAGGTTCTTTACCATTTAAACATGTAATCAAGTAACATGCCAACTTAATCTATTTTTATGAAAATTTCCATGAGTAAGGACCCAAAATAACAAAGGTTTTCTTTTTAATGCAGGATTCAATTCAACAAAAAATTTTGTTGGGTTTGGGTACTCTTCTTAAAAATCATAATTTATTGAGACTCAAAACTTAAAATAAAAATATATAAAATACAATAATTATTAACAAAAATTGTTCTTCTTCTCGTAGTGTTGTTGTTCATCTGGCGTCTAACCTCACAGAATCAGAGTTTCCACAGCTGTTTCTCTAAATTCGCTTAATCAATTTTCCTACCAAAAGTGTCACATTTTTTCTCTTCTCTTCACCATCTTCACTCTCCCACTTCGCGTGATTGTTTCAAGTCCTAAAAAACGGTGCGTATCACCTCCTCAAGAGACCCTTTTGGCCCTTCTCATTGGATCCTTCAATGTCACTCTGCAAAGTGTCTCTTTATGCTCCATCACTATGGAACTAAGCGAGTATCGTGACGGGTTTTCGTAAAGTGGCTCGCTTTTCCTTTCAATTTGGTTGCTTGAGTTCTGGATAAAGACCCCTTTAATCAGAATCCGATTACAGAGAAAGAAAGGTAGTGCTGTTCGAATCACAATGCCAGAGGTTAGGATTATTGCAAAAAATTTCATGGACATGGTGGCTTCCATGCCCACCATGAAGCTGGATAAACTCTATGAAAATGGATTCATCTGTGAGGCTATTCTCAGGTCATTCTTTTTTTTCTAGCTTTTTCTTTATAAGTGGCACAAATTATTTTGGGTGAAAAGTTTCCTTTTGTTCTATTCTTTTGGTGAACCAGTTGAAGAATGTTGCAAACTGATGGAAAAAACTATGCATCTTTGTTTGCCTCAGTAACAGATTCTTACCCGTTCACCCTTTCTTCATATGGTGTTTAGTTTTAACTACTTTTGACCTTTATGGAATGCAAATGACCACCAACTTGATAACTTGATGGTTCTTTATGCCACTATTGTGGAATTAGTTTGGATTCTCATTTTACCTAAAGTGCAGAGTTAAGTGAGCTAGAGAAGTGGTATTTAGTTTCTTGAATACGAGTTTGTGACTATAACTAGTAATACATCTTCAAATATCAGGTCTCTTCCGCCTCTTGCGAAGAAATACGTCATACAGATGCTACAAATTGATGTGCCGGTGGCAGCTAAACTGTTGGAGGAGTGGGTGCTTCCGGATGGATTTTCAAAGCACAGAGTAGCCATTGATAGACTGGTTCAGTTGAGAGTTTTCCTTGAAGCTGTTGACAGGTACATATTTATTCACTGAGGAAACGTTTTGTTTTTTTCATTTTTTGTGAAAATGAGAGTAGATATTTGAGCTTCTGAATGGTTTGAACTGATTCAGATAATTTCAAATAACAATTGGATGAATGGCAGCCCTTATTGTGAAGGATGCACTACTTGTTTGCTTCTTGCAATGTGTTTATTATGATGAGATCTTAAAATTTATTTATGGCATGATGTAGTTCAATGGAAAATATTGCTTATGAGATATGCAGGGTCCATGACATGCATGATATTTGTTTGTTTTCTTCTTCTCCTTTGTTTCTTTCAAAACACAAGTGTAAAATCACAATCGCTTCATAGCAAAAGGCAGTTAATACATAGTACTGATGACTTAAGTTGATTTTTTTTTTTTTTCTTTTTCCCACAAGCAAGAGGAATAGATATTTTCTTCTCCTTCTATGTGTGTCTTAGCGTCTAGCTAAGGTTCTATAGTCAGGGTTGTCACTTTTAAAACTTTGGAGCCTTGCCTTATCCAATTTACTTCAGGAAGTTTTTCTCCTTCTGGCAGGAAGAATGAAAAGACATACAAAGTTAATCCAACATATCAGAGAAGTCTCCAAAAGCTTTTAGTACAAGGGTGAGTGATACATATTTTCCCTTCCCTTTCTGTTCTTGAACACAAAATTGTTTATTTGAGGCATGTGATAAAACTATTCTACTTTATGCATATGGGTTAGTTAACCTATAGACAGTGGATTGTCTCTCCATGACATTAAACGACAGGAGTAACTCCTCCATTCTGAATTTTCAAGAAGAGCTATGCAATTGTTAATATATAGACTGTATTACAAATTCTTTTTACTTTAGCTAGTAATATTTGCATGTTATTAAATATGGCAGTGGATCTTTGCCGAGGGAATCCATGCCTTCCAATATTACTGTGAGGCTTCCAACCTTAGAAAATCTCGAGGCTTATGCCCTAGAGCAATGGGAGGTACAATACTCGATCTTATCATTCCACTTTTTTTAATTTTTATGCCTAACACTATTTGCTACATAAGTTAGTTTAGTTATTCAATATGCAGTACCTTATATTTTGACTAAAAAGAAGCCTAAACTCATCTATTGACTTGATTTTGTGATGAACTAGTGTTTCTTATTGCAACTTATAAGCCCAACTCAGGTTGATAAGCCCTTAAATATTAGCTCTTCTTTGATGAAAGTTTTCCAGCGACGTCTTCTGAGTCACAGGTTTTGTTTCCTTTGCAGTAATACTTCTCATTTGTAGCATTTGCCTGAATGTGTATGTGGGTGTTGCAAACTGTATCTCGTGTATAATGTCATTTTCTCGTGTGCAATACAGAGACAAAGAAGCTCCAAAACTAACTGAAAGTGGTTTCCAGTTTTTGGTATGCATCAAATGATTTATAATCCAACTGAACTTCTGTAATGCGTTTTCCTAAATATAAAAACTGTTTCCTTTCGGATTACAGCTGATGGATACAAATGCACAGCTTTGGTATATCATCAGAGAATATATCTCTAATTCTGAGGTAGCTCTAACTTTTATTGTTCAATAATATTCTTGCAATTTGCTTTGTACGTGCTCTCTTCATCAACATTTGGTGCAGGATAGAGGTGTGGACGCTGCTGAGTTGATCTCATTCATGCTGGAACTTAGCTTTCATGTCATCGGGGAGGTAAGACATTGTCATTCCATGATAAGTTTTATTACATAAACAAACTTCTATTGTGTATTCCTCATTATTTAAACAAGGTGTTGGACTGATCAAACTTTTTGCTTTTTTGTTCCTTTTTCTCCGGTGATGTTTACTGAAACTGCAATTTTATTTCCTTTACATGTAACTGGAATGCAGTGTGACTTTGACACTCTTGATGATTTCATTGCATCAGGCATATAGTATAAACACATTGACTGATTTTCAGAGGAGCATAATTAATGACCTGGCAGACCTTGGACTGGTCAAACTTCAGCAGGTTATAATATTTCTGTGCTCATTTTTAGACATGATGAGGTTCATGATGATTGTAATTGTATATTTATTCATCAGATTTTGTCTCCCTTTCCTTGTTGTGATAACTTTATAGGGAAGGAAAGGAAGTTGGTTTATACCTACAAAATTGGCAACAAATCTTTCAATGAGCTTGTCTGATTCATCGTCTAGAAAACAGGTTTGTTAATGGTTTCAGAATATGATTTATTTGATAGTAAATATTGCTTCTTTTAGGAAAACTCCTTCACATATGTGCTGAATATTGGAGGAGGCTCTATAGTATCAATGTGTTCGTTTCAGCTGCATTTTTTCCTTTGTGCCTTGTTCACATAGGGAGGTTTACTCTTTTTTGGCATACTCTATTTTTTTTAATATTAACTTGGTTTATTTAAATTAATATATCGAACATTTCAATTAACCTTTGGCTGGCTTTAATGAATGGATCCTTTTAAAGAATGTTCCCCGTGCAGATTTATGAATATTAATGAAAAATGTTGTTCTATTTACTTTTCTCAGGGATTTGTGGTTGTGGAAACAAATTTTAGAGTTTATGCTTACTCGACTTCTAAGTTGCATTGTGAAATATTGCGGCTATTCTCAAGGTATGTCGCCAAATACTTTGTAAAATGTTTTAGATTGCAACTTGTGTTGAATAAGCCTCTAATTTTTTCTTACTTATACCTGCCATTGTCCTTTAGAACTACTTCTAAATTATCATAAGTTGTTCTTCCTAGACGCCATTTTTGGAATATCTTGAATGTTTCTGACCCTATTTTTATAGGGTTAAATATATTTTTGGTCCCTTAAACTTTAAGTGAAAATTGGAACTAGTCCTGGTTTGAAATTTTGAATCAATTTAGTCTCTCATCTTTAGAAATACGTGGGTTTAGTCTTTTTAACCAAATTTTGTTAAGTTTATTTACGTTTCAAATGTATTTCTTAACTAATATTGAAGTAAAAAGGTGTCAAAAGGTGTAAATAACTCAAATACTACCATAAAACGTGTTTGAAACGTAAAAAAAAACTAACAAAGTTTGGTTAGAATAACTAAATTCACGCATTTCTATAATTGGAGAACTAAATTGGACAAAAGTTTCGAAGGAGTTAATTCCAATATCCAGAAAAAGTTAAGAGACTAAAAACATATTTAATCCATTTTTATATGAAACCATTATTGGGTATTAATTTTTGAGCTGCTTATTTCAACGAATTATTATTGCTTATTATCATTTCGTGTGATGTATGCAGGGTAGAGTATCAACTTCCAAATCTTATTGTTGGAGCTATTACAAAAGAAAGCTTGTATAATGCTTTTGAAAATGGCATCACAGCAGATCAGGTAAGCATTATAAAATAGAAATTTTGTGCTGTAATATCTGTTTTTAAAATATGATACTTGGTTAGTCTTTAAACATTAAAATTTTACAATGATCAATCTCTTACGCAGACAACCATTTTGCATTGATGTCACAGATAGTCACTTTCCTTCAGCAAAATGCTCATCCTCGTGTTGCAGAGAGAATACCATCTGTGCCTGAAAATGTCACAGATCAGGTTTTTGGATCTTACTATCATGATTTTGCACGTGTAATGTTTGCTTTCATTTTCTGACACGTGGCATTGTGATGGCAACAGATTAGGCTGTGGGAAGGAGATCTTAACAGAGTTGAGATGACAGAGGCATATTACTACGATGAATTCCCTTCCAGAGTAAGCAACTTGGTACCATTGATTTGAGCACGAAGAAGTGTTTCCTGATTTTGTTAAAATTATTGTCAAATATTTGAAAAAAATTATTTTGGCCCTCAAATTTTTTTCCCTTAATTCTTTACTTTTTTGGTTGTTTGATTGAAATCTAAATAATTTTTACTTGTTTTGGGTCTTAGATTCCTCACTTTTTTACTTTTTTGTGTGTGATGATTTGTGAGCAGGATGTATTTGAAGGTGCATGTGATTGTGCCAGAGAATGGAATGGTTTGTTGTGGGAAGATTCAAAGAAAATGCATATGGTGGTTAAGACTGAGGTACATCCATACGTACGAGATTATTTACGTCGCCAAAAGTAGGAGCAAAGCCTTTGCAAAAACTTCATTATTTTGTTTCATAATTTTCTCCCTTTCAGAATTAAAAAGGAAATATAATATCTTTGCCTTCAAGGTAAACTAGTTTTGCCCTTCTTCCACTTCTGTTGAAATCTTCTTTATTTTTTGGGAGGGTATTATAACTTGTATAGTCAAAATATATATATCTTTTCAAAATGGTTTAATTACATAAATTATACACATACATATAGAGGAAACTATATGCCTAATACTTCTATTTTTTTTTTTATTAAAATTAACCCTTTTAATACCATAATAGCATGATGAAGATGGAGGGAATTATATTTTATACTCCTCTTAATACAATATAGTGTGTTGTGTATTGTTTATGTTGATTGCTCTAAATTTGATTGAGATGACGAGGAAAACCCAAACGAACTCAACAATCATATAAATAACAAAATTAAAAGGAAAAAAAATTGGAAGTATCTAACATTTCTATTTTGATAATCTTGGGTGTGTTTGCACAAGCGTTAATATAAATTTTCATGGAAGCTACCGAGAGTTTCCTCCATCTGACATTAAAAATTGACTCGAAAGATTGGAATTGAAAGTAAGATTTAGTGTGTGTTTGGATTGGAAAATGGATCTGAAGTAGAATGAGTCTATGAATTTAAGAAAATAAAAGAAGAATTATGTTGTTGTTTAGATTAAGAGATAGATGATATAATTTGATTATATTTGAGATGAAAGTTTATGTATGATATGATATGTATTATAGATTAAAAAAGTATTTAATAAATAAAATAAGTGATTACCATTTTCCTTTATTCACAAACATGGTATAATTTTAGATTAAATGGTGAAAATGATATTCATATTTTTAATTAAAAATAAAATTAAATTTGGAAAGATAAAATTTAAATTAGTTGGGAATCGTAGGAAAAAAATTTAATTACATTTTTAACATCGAAAAAAACATCCAACTCAATCTCAAATCCACCTTGGAACACAACTGTGAACAGGGCCGCGTAAAGAAACAAACAGGGGCTTAGGGATTGAAATCCAAAGTAGCATCTAGGATGACAAGGATTGAGGTAAATTTCATGCTATTTTAGTATCATTAATTAAATTTTATAAAAAAATAATTACAAACAATAAAATATAATATTATTAAATATTTAATATTAAAAAAACACATTCAATATCAAATATATAAAAATTAATAATAATCATATAAGTTTTAAATCAAAGTATTAAATAACAATTAGATAAAAACGAAAGAATTATATCAAATGTTACACAATTACATATAAATAAAGTTTCATAACAACCAAAATATTTATTAATGCTAAAAACGTTAATGTGTGTCGGTAACTCGTTGAAAAATTAATGTTGGCCGAATTGATTTTTCTGATGCAGAAGCTAATACTATATGCTTTGAGGTGAATTTTTTTACTTTAAAACTGATTTTGAAATCAAACATATATAGCTTCTTTGTTTGCAAATCAATTGTGCATCAATCTGATGCCAAACCAAACACACTAAATAAAACAAAATTGATAGAGTTAAAAAATTATAAAAAGAAAATAAATATTCAAGTTTAAAAATATTTCAAATGTGTATTTTCTTTTTTTAGATTATAATGAAAATTTTTTTATTATACATTAATAAAAGTTATGAAACACAACTTAAATAAAATCACACATAGAAAAAATATTAAATTAATAATAATTCAAATTTAGATACAAATCTTTTATCTTTTGAAGTTGACAATTGTATTAAATTATTATATTAACTTTATATGATTTGTGGTGATAAAATTACATTTATAAAAATGAGTTAGAAAATAAAAATAATTATATAAAACAAAATTTATTTTTTTTGATACACATTTAAATGATAAAAAATATTAAGAATTAAAAGATTTTAAATGTATATCTTAAAAACGATTTGATATACACCGAACGAAATTGTTTAATGAAAAATATATAAATAAAGATATGATAAAATAAAAAATATTTTAAAAATTTTAAAAATTTATTATATATGAACTTGTTGAACTATAGAGAGATAACAAACATTATTTTAACGAAATAAAAAATTATTTAAATAAAACAAACATTAAGGATTCAATAAAATAATTATTCTAGTAGATGGAGATTTTATACTATTAAACACTTAAGATGGAGTTAAATATTATCATACGAGATCTACAATACAATATTTTAACATATTTAAATCAAAATAATATAATGAAGATTGTAACAAGAAAAAAATACCTTAAAGATGTAAATGAATTTGATGGATATAGAATTGGTTAAAAAAATTAGAATAAAAATAAATATGCACAATAAAAAGAAAAAAAAATGGGAATGGGACACAAGGAATACATGCATATACATTTCTATTCTCATATCCCATCAAATTTTCATACTTCATTTCTGATTAATGCGAAAATTTTCTATTAAAATGGAAACAGATTTAAAAAATATCGATGGACGGAGACAAGTCTATTTGTCATCTACCATTATTCCACAAACACATAATCTATGCGGTCGATTATCATTCACAAATTCACTTTAAAATAATTTCTAATTCATTTTAACATATCAACATGTTATAATGCGGTCCCGTAAAAGAAAAAATTGTGTTTCAACAGTAGATGAAACAAACCAAAACTCAAACTACAGAAAAAAACTACTTCTAGATCAAGTTTAAATAGCTTTATATCACAATTTAAATCATTTACCTTAAATATAAAATATAACTTCTATGTATTTATTATGAAGATTAATAATTTAATTTAAAGTTTAAAATGCTCAGGCATTATGAATTATATCTATTTTGTGCAATAAAAGGCTAAGACATCGGTTAAAACTAGTAATGATAAAATATGCACGCAATATGAAATTATGATATTGCGTCCGCGATAAAGGATCTCAAATAAATTTAAAGAAAAATGTAATACACCTCTTTGAATTTATAATAAAATTATAACCGATTTTTTTTCTATCTAATTTATAAATAAGGAAGTCTTTATAATTTAGTCCAAGCCTCGTAAATGTCAGGACTCTCCTTGTTAATATAGGAGAAATTCTCATTTAATAAAACCATCAAAGTATATATTTTTTATTTTTAGAAGAAAAATGCTAACAGCACTCTTTTTATTGCAGACTAAAACTTTTGAAAATCATAATTTTTTATGAGTTTAATTTTTTTTTGTAACTAGTCTCTCTCCTGTTCTAGAAATAAGACAAATTAAAGCGTGATTTTGGATAAATTCTAAGAAACAGTAAATTATGTGTTAGAAATAAAGTAGTGAAGAGTGTTGCTGGTGTCTCTCTTTTTGGTAAATTATGTTGTCTTTCACTGTGCAGAAGTCCCAGGTATATCAGTAGGTGGGTCAATGGGGTGTACCAGTTGTGGCTTTGGCTTCGGAGCAGGCACAGTCTCAGGCTTTGTCTGTCTGTTAGGAGAGACTTTATCAGCTTCCTCTGGTTTAACATCGAACTGCAATATGTAGAGGCATATAATTAAATGATTACAAATGATATTTTGAATATATAATGGTCAGAGAGAGAATGAAAGTTGAAAATTTGAAACATGATTCGTTATGATAAATTGACTATTCAATACTGACAAATATTTCCTATGCGAACTAATTAATATAGCTGAGAGATTTAGTTTTCTATTTGATGAAACCACATTCAGTTTTAATTAGTGTAAGATGTGGAATGGAATGTATGAAACTACTTCATTTAGTTGAAACACGGAAAATGAAGAATCCAATTTGTTTTCTCACAGAAATGTTCTTCATGTCCTTGTCACTGTCACTACAGCCAAAATTATTCACCTCCATCATCATGGGATGCAATTCCATTATTTAGAACCTTGGATGGGATTATAAATCAATTTTGGATACATTTTCTGATTCAAGTCTTCAAATTATAAATAGAAGGAGTCACGGAAGGTTTTCAAATTTGTTTTGAGACTAAAATTCCTGATAAAAATCATGAGCAAGAGAACCAAGCTAAGACAAGACAGAATATGTTCATGCTGCTATAACGAAGTTTCTTTGAACAGAAGTGACAAGGTCAATCATTGCATGGTTCTTTTTATTTCCTGGTTCAGATAAATATACTTGGACAAACTGCAAATATTGAAAAAATATGATTTCCACCTGCTCTTGTTTAGAAGATTCCAGAAGTTCTTTCATACAATCTCATCCAAGAGCCCTTTTATTGTACATACAGGGAGGGGGAATGCTGGAATGGATATGATAAATTAACCAAAATTTATGTTTTTGAAATCACACTGACCTTATAACTGCAGCCAGATACACAAGCACGAAAACATTCCTGTAGGAAAGAATTAATTGTCATTAACATGTAAAGATAGTAGTTCTACCATTAAAAGGCTACAACAAACAGGTTGCAATTGCTCAGAAGCAGTCACTCCTTCTCAACACAGCATAATCAATTGCATTTCACTCATTGGGAATAATACTTCAATAGATGTGTTTGCACAAGTCATTACTCTTGTAGCTTTTCATCACAAAGTACTTTTTTTTTTTTTCTACATGTAGAAACCTTTCCTCTAAGGTTGCAGAACCAAACATTTAAAGTAAGTTAAAATTAAAAGAGGAAAACCATTAAAGAATAACTTAGTTAAAATAAACCAGAAGTTGCAAACTGCAATCAATATGATAAGTAAAGGAAACATATATTCTCGCACCAAATACCTCTGAGTAACTGACAGCTCCAGGGGATCGATCAATATAAGCACTCCATTGCTGGTCCTTTAGGACAGGATCCTTGTAGCACATTTGATTGCAGTCCTCCAAACCTGTTTAACCAAAACTCTAATCACATGTTAATCAAAGTCAAATTTTGTCACTAATCAAGCCCAATTCTTAAAATCACACTTTTTCCATTCCTTCCCTCAGAATATATGCTTGGAATGAAACTGAGATAAATCACATTTCTAGCAATCCCTTTCCTAAAATATGAGATAAACCAACCATTTCTTCCATTACAAAGCCAAAATTAATGTCTGATAGCAAATAAAATAAATTTGTCAATAATGGTTTATACATCCGTTAAATATCATCTTTTAGAGAAACTACTATAAACTACTAGTTTGTGATGTGATAAAAACTAACAGTCTTGTGATGTAACATATTAAGAAAAGAAACAGTTTTGTTGGATGTCATCATTGCTGAAAAGAGTGCAGCCGAATTCCAATACTTTCCCCAGTTGTTAAAGGTAAACCTTTTCCTCGATAAAGTATTGTTAGAAATCAGAATTATTAAACTAAAAACAACTTTTGTGGACTTTCTAAAACAATTAAGGACTAACAAACAAAGAGAAAACAATGACTACTGTGCTAGTATTGTTGCAGATATACAAGAAAGTGAATTCCACTAAGTTAAGATTTAGATTTAATAAGATTTTGTCTGCATTTCATTCGCAAGAAAAATTAATTACTAACGATGATACAAAATTATCTCACATTCTTCCCATGACTCTCCATCTGAGTTGCAACCCTTTTTGCAGAATACTCGCCCTACAATACAGCCAATAAGATCTGTGAGTACAAGAAGTAATGTAAAGAAGTATGCCCAAAATCAATTAAAATGGGCATAACCTCAAATCGACATCATCAATCACAATTGTTCTAAAAGATCTTTCAATGCGACAGCAAAATTCTTCCCTTTTGAGTTACCTTAATTCATTATTAGCACATACCAAAATAATATGAATAATTCAAACATATAATAATTTACCCAAACATTGGAAGTCCACAAGAAATCGGCAATTAAAAAGTTACACAATTCTGGAACA
>Ga0214545_1002056_pt1 | contig 38645 bp, 12 predicted proteins | sample CNSS4metaG_FD_160064 | JGI IMG/M metagenome (GOLD analysis project Ga0214545, IMG submission 160064) | Root nodule microbial communities from cowpea collected in UCLA plant growth center, Los Angeles, California, USA - CNSS4 | ecosystem: Host-associated > Plants > Roots > Nodule | place: USA...
TATATATTTTAATGTGTTATAAAGTATACTTTTTAATATAATAATTGAAAAGGTAGGCATGGTTCTATTTTTTTGTGTTTTTAGTCACTCAATTTTTTCTTAGTTAATGAAATAAATTACATAATTCTATAATTTTTCTCATTTAAAATTCTTAAATTATCATTTTTATTAATTTTTAAAATCTTCGATTAAATTTTTTTGAAACATTTTCTCTTTTGAAACATGCAAACAAAATAAAAGTTAAATCTAATCATCAAAATATATATCTATATATATATATATATATATATATATATATATATATATATATATATATATATATATATATCAAATCTTTGTCTTCAAATCTTAATATTATATGTATGATGAACCTAGACGATGTCTTTAACACAAAACGATATCATCTTAGCCCACTCGTATAAAGTGAGTTAACATGCTAAACGATATAAAGATCGCTTAATCAAGGATTAAGAAAAATATTAGGGATTAAAATACAATAAAATCGTCAATATTAGATCTTACTTAACCAACCTAGACTCACTCAAGAACTAGTGAAAATAGTATAAAAAAAATACTATTCACATTTATTGATTACTAATTATATCTTGCTGACTTGAGTGTCAAAATATCTTTACAAACATTCCACTCATCCGACTTAGAAAACCAAGATTATATAGAAGTGAGGATTATGAAAATATCTTGATAAAGAATCAGTTTCGTTAGATTAACACTTGGATTAACTTAAAATATCTCGAATCAACGAGAACATGTTACATCATATAAAAAAAAGGAAAACCTTTATTTAGAAAATGCCACTTATAAGTGAGCAATCCTTGTTCATAATCATGGAAGATCAAACATGAAGCAGTGGATATTCAAAACTCTGTATTATTTTACACATAAGCTTGAAATCTTGAGTTGTTGAGTTGAATTTCACGCGTCAACATAATACGCATCATATACAGTACTTTCTTTTGTGTGTTGCCAAAACTCTAAGTAAAAAAGCATTGACCAAATCTATTAAAAATTTCAAGTCATTAATATATATTTTCAGTGCTGAAATTGCCAAAAAAAAAAAAAAAGTTAAATTTCATAAATGTCTATCAAATCTACTAAATTTCTAGCCATCACTTTCTTTTCTACACGTGCTAAACCTTTTAATACTTACAAATAATAAACCACAGTTTAAAAAACACATATATAAAATCATGTAATGCTATGCTACTTGCCTAGCATTAGCCTCAAAGGACGTTGATAGATTTAGGTTTTGTAGATATTAAAATTAAAGAAGAAAACAATCTATCAAATATTATCAATTAATTTTTTTTAATTAATTTGTTGACATAAACGAACTTGACTTGTTGTAGATTTAAGACTAATAATTCTTATCAGTAAAAGAAAATAATTTTTTTACTAGAAATTAATTATTAATCAAGTTAATATACATTTTTCATATATTAATTTAGCTATATTACTATATAGATATGTGAGAATTCTAAAAAAGGAAAATGTGTAATAAATAGATAAGGAAAAAAAAACATATAGGGATGGCAAAGTGTGTAACCAAATAAAAATTTGTGAGGTGTAGAGAGATTGGGTGTAACTACCAAAGACACTAACTCTTCAATGCATACTCATAACTAACCAAGTCAAAGGCATTGCCTTTGCCAACAACCGCAGTGGTCCATCAAAACTACGACGTTTCACTTTCATCCATAACATCTTCATTTTCTTCACTCTCTTTCACACAAAAACAAAACCCATGTTTATCACGATGGCCTCAACCATGCCTTAGGAATCACTCTCCCTTATGCGTAATGCTTTCAAATTCTTCACACACAAAAATAACAAGTTTAAATTTTTGAAAAACACAATTTTTTAATACGTGAACATTTTTATTATTATGACTCCCATTTTTTGACTCTCATACTTTACTTCTTGACGTAGTTTAGTATAAACTTTTAATTAATATACTAGTATCTTTTTCTTTGAAATAATCAATAACCTACTCGAAATCACGTTAGAAAGTAAAAGATGTAAGTTAAAAAATGAAAGTCATAGTATCATTTTTCTTTTATTTAATAATATAAAATAAATAAATAATGGGATCAAAGTTTTAGTGAAGTAAAATAGAAAATGAGAGTATAATATACTCACTTGTTAGACAAGTAATGATAATGAATGTGGATTGTTCCAAGTTTAAAGGAGGACCATACACTTTTTTTCTTATACGTGGATGCCCTTTCATTTGTTTTTTTTTCTTATGGAATATGTAACATCACTTTGCTTTAACACTTTTCTAGATTTTGGATAGCTATGTGATTCAAACACGTTTTGGTTTTTCAGGTTTTTCTTTTATAGATATTAGTAGAAGGAATTTTAAAGATATTAATTATAAACTTTTACTAATATTGTATTTACATAAAATAATTTTAACTATGATAATAATAATAATAGTAATTTTCTTTCCGCTATATATTTCATTAAAGTTTAGTTTTTCTGCTCTTTTTGGATGTGCTTATCTTACTTATTGTCTATCACATATTATATTAATACCTTAAGGGATAAAAACCTTATTAAATTTTTTATGTCATTTTTATAGTTATTTGTGTAATAAATTTACTTTAATTTATAAATAAAGGAGCTTAAACATTAATTATTTGTAAAATATCATAATATAAATGTTTTAAAAGACGTCGAATTGTTACTTTATATTCATCAGAATCGAAGTTTTTAGATTATTTCATTTTAAAATAAATTAAGTTTGATAGAACTTAACTTATTAAAAATCATGACTTTATTTCTTATCAATATAATTTTTTTATTAAATATATTTTTCTTCTTAAATTTTAGTAAAAATTAGAATATTTTTTTAAATTTTGGTCCAATTTATTTATTGTTTTAAATATGTTTTATAATAATTTATTATTAACATTAAAACGAGAATAGGTTGAATGTGAAAAATAATTCAAATATAAATACAAATACAAATATAATCATGAAACGTGTTTTGAAAAATCAAATAAATTTAATAAAATTTGGTTAAAATATTATATTTACACATTTTTAAAATTGAGAAACTAAACTAATTAAAATTTTAAAAAAAAATTAATTCTAATTTTTATTAAAAAGTGAAAAGACGACAACATATTTAACCCGTAATTTTTGTATCTTCCCTTTTTTTTTCGTATTTGGTATGCAATTTTTTGTTGTACTTGTATTTATTATGAAAGTATAATTACACATATTCAAATAATAACTTTTTATAAAAATAGAGAATTTATATCGGTAAACATACGTGTTTATCTTATTGAAATACTTTAATTATCTAAATCTTTTATTAAACAAATCACATACACATATATCATAATAATTTCGGAGTTTAATGATTGCATAAATTTTTTTGCAAGTCATATATCACAGATAAGTAATAGTATGATTTTTAAAGTATTCTTCAATAAAATATTATCATATACATGAATATGATGATAAGTGATAAACTTACTTTATATTATCCTCGGTACATAAGCTATTTTTCTGACCGAGTCTCACGTTTTATTTCATTTTTTAATTTCGATTGAAAATGTTCATGATGGATGATTACATCATCATCCCCAGAAAGAGAAGAATGGATTCAATACATAATGATTACACGCGGATTACCATATTTAGCTTTAATTAATTCTATGGATGTCACCTCTTCTTTTTATCCATAAATAGATATTTCTTAAACATGACTGTGAAACAAGTTTCATCTTTTATTTGTTTAAGTTTAACTTGTATACCTTATTAATTATAATTGTATTACACATTGGTTAAAATTATCTTATACAATATATGATATCAATTGCGTAATTGACTAAAAATATTGAAGAAATTAAAGTAATATAATTTTAAGATTATTAGATTTGATGATTAATATAATGTTTCAAAAAATGTATTGTCTAACTTAACAATTTTATTTTTAATATAATATTTCAAAATATGTGAAGAAGCAGGGTCTATCTTGTTTTCATCAATAGTTTTTTTTATCACTTTTAAAAATGAATTTATTCTTTTATTCCTTATCTATATATCTTTTTTGTAAATAATATTAAAAAATAATTTATCATAATCTAATAAAAAATTGAGACACATAATTATAAAAAATATATATTATAGTCAAGTCACAATTAAATATCGGATATGAAAAAACACATAATACATTCTTTATTTTTCTTCTATATTCATAAAAAATGAATATACAAAAAACTCGTGAGATAAAAAGTAATGTTTTCATTATCGAGACAAGAGACAAGAAAGAGATAAGATAAATGAGAAATGAGAGCAAAAATAATGAATTTGTATCTTCAAAAACAAGAAGAAAAGATATGAGAGTGAGTGATTATTACAATTTGTGAAAAACTAAAAAGACAATGAGAAAGAAAATAAAAATTATATTAATCTATATTTGGTTTAATTACTTTTTTAAGTTGGTCCTTCAGTTATTTATCTCAATTGGTCCCGATTTTTGAAAAATGGATGCAATTTGATTTTTTATGATAATTTTCTTAAATTTCTTCAAACGTATCAATGATTTTTTTATTAAACTTGAAACTCTTAGTATGGATAATTTGTTTTGCTAGTGTAATTAACACAATCTTAATGTCAGTTTTTGAACAAAAAGAGACAACAAGATAAATTAAACCTAAATATTTTTATTTTTTATTGTATTTAATTTTATGTTTTATTATCTATTAACATTAAATGATGTGCTTTATAAAAGAAATAAAAAGATACACAATTTCATTTTCATCAATTCCTAAAATATACTACCTACAATTTAAAAAATTTTTAAATTTTAGGGGGCCATGCCCCTCCCTAGCCTTAAGAAGATTTGCCCTGTTTGATATTATTATTATTATTATAAATTTAAATATTAGTCAAAAATCATTTTTCAAAATAAAGGCATTTTGAATATTACTATAAATTTTGATATCCTAATTATGTTGAATTAATTAATAAGTTATCATCACATGAATATTTATTAAAAATAAAATAAAATAAAAACCAAAGTATGTGAAGATCACACCAAACTCTTGATAAAATTTATATTTAACAAGACATAAACAAATTATATCTATTATGAAAAAATATAAATAAATACATGGATGTAGAACATTAAATCAATATATGAATAAAAGTTAAATTAGTTATTTTATCAGCACAATAATTTTCTTAATAAAAAACAAAACAAATTTTTTTAACTCCATATATGTACAAAAATGCAAGCACGAACATCATCTCCTTCTAAAACTTCAAAAACTCACTCGTTGATTCAAAAACTAAACAAGAATCAATTTCCAACCAAAGTCCATGAAACCATTTTCAAAGATGATAATATAAATATTACAATTAAATTATTTAGGGTCAAATATGTTTTTGATGTCTTAACTTTCAATGAAAATTGAAATTAGTCTCTCTTTGAAACTTTGACCAAAATTATTTACTCATCTTTAAAAAAATATGTCAAATAGTATAAACAATTCAGATGTTTCAAATAAACTTAAACAAAATTTGGCTAAAATGACTAAATCCACACATTTCTAAAATCGAGGACTAAACTGGAGTAAAGTTTTGAAGATAAATTAATTTTAATTTTTACGTTAAGATACCAAAAACATATTTAATCCAGTTATTTATTATCAGGTCTCTTACGACCATAGCAATTATAATTAAATACAAAACCTTAATATGTCCTCAAATAATTCAAGTATGCTCATTGAGAATCAATTAAGTGTGCTGTAAGAATGTAATTAAATTTAAAGTTGGTGTGTATAAAATCCATGTTAATGTACCTTAAATTAGTTATGGAATAGTAAGTAAGCATTTCACTAAAAAAATCATTAAATAAAAACAAATTTTAGAGACTAAAATAATTAGTTACTATATTAATTAACTAGATATTATTTATAAACTAAAAGTTTTTTATTAGAAAAAATAATTAAATATAAATAATAATCATAATAATAAAAGTAATAATCATATAAATAATATAAGATAAACATAATAATCATAATTGGATTGTGAATTAGATTTTAAATTAATTTATAACATTAACTATTAAGACTTTAACAACTTGTTATTATTGATTCTAAAACTTTAATAAATAATGTTAGACACCAATTTACAGTCTAATTTACAAATCAATTATAATTTTGTATTAATAATAGAAATACTAATATTTTTTAGTTTATAAAATGACATATATCTTAATCAATAAAATAATTAATTATTTTGATTTCTAAAATTTGCTATTATTTAAGTAATGTTTTGAAGTAATTTAGCTTCACAATTAAGAGTTTTAGTGATTTATTCTATATAACAAAATTTTTTAAAGCTTAATTTGTATGGACTATTAATGTAGAAAAATAAATACCATAATATATTTAAAATAAGGATATATAGTTATCATAAAATTCAATAATTTCATCATATATAATAATATATAATCAACTTAATTATATTTAGAGTCCTTTAAAAACTTTTAATCGAGTACCTAATAAATTTTGGTGGTATATTGAATCCTTAAAATTTTAATTTTAAAACCTTTCGTTAAAATTTTTTAATTAAGTTTAAAAACAATTTAAGGATAAACACAGTAAATATTTGAAAAATATTTCGTCATTACGGTCTCTTGTAACAAAATATTATATGACGACAATTAAAGAGGATGATAGTGCAAGATAGTCACATCACAAAATTAACAAAAATATTTATTGGGAGATACCCAATTAAAAAGTTTTAAAATATTAAGAACTGAATACACCACAAAATTTTATTAAAAACTCAATTGAAAGTTTTCGATGACTCAAAAAATAATTAAACTTATCAATAATAATGTGAAAGTTATATTATTAATTAGTGCTATAAAAATATTAGTTAAACAAATGCATGTTTATGGAAAATACTATGTCGTGTTGATTTATTATTTTTAAGTAATGACGTAGACAACATTTGTTTAAAAAAGAATTAATTATGTAATTGAGAACACAATATTTTCGTTTTCTCTAGGCAACTAATATTAAATTTTTTTTTTTTTTTTTTTAATTTGTGTTGGTTACTTATACCTTATTCAATGGAAGTTAAAATGTCTAAACCTCACTCAGCCAATGTCACTTTGGTAGTTAACTGAATGTACATAGATAGTTAATTACATTGTATGTGTGAAAAAGTAGTTAGAAACACTAACACATCTTTCATAATTATCATGACATGACCTAAACCACAAAGTGGTTGATCGTACGTGAAATTGATGTTAGAATAAATAAATAAATAAATAAATAAAAAACAAATCCAATTAGACGTTTCTTAAACTTAATCATGGTTGTCATTTTGGTTTAGTTTCAAAATCAAATTATTAGTTTAATTATGCTGATTATAATTAACTTTGTAATCAAAATTACGGAAGAAAAGTCGACACTTGGATGAACTAATTAAAATAATTATTTAAATTTAATGACTATATTTGCATTCTTAATAAAATCAAATTGATTGAAAAAATAATATTCTTTTAATATTTTTAAATGACCTATTTATTTTTACTTAATCTATAGATTTTAAGTTGTAGGTAAATAAAAGGTATTCCATTTACACCGAGAATTTATTATTCCTTATACACTTTTTGTACTTGTTTCCAACCAACTTAGAAGCCTTATATGAAAGAATGTAGATAGGGAAACTAATGATTTTTTTTTTTATATTTTATTTGATTTTTATTGTAAATTTGTTAAAAAAAATTGTAAAAAAATAAATTTTTTATTACTTTTTAAGAGTAAATAATTCTTTCGAGCATAGTTATTTTTATAAAATTATAAAATTTATAAGTATTTTTTACAAATATTTTTGTAAAAAGTTTTTTAAACAAAATATTTTATAAAAAAAAATAATAATAACTTTTTATAATTTATTTTTCATAATAAAATTATAAATAGTTTTTAGAAAAAAATTTCAAAATAAAATTAGCTCGAAATATTTTTTTTTTTATGATGAGAATGCAACCAAAATGAATTTAAGAAAGAGATATATATTGTTACATGTATCTAACTAAGACATCACTTACTCACCACATGTACTTATAATACGATCAGGATTTGCCTCCAATAAGCAAATTTAAATATTTAAAAGTTACTTTACCAATTTAGAACAAATTATGCTTCCTCTAACATTTTTCTTATACATGAATTTTCGTCGATTGAATCTTATCAAAATTTAATTTATCTCATATGTTAAATAAATAAAGGATAGATTATAATACACGATTTTTACTTTTCTTTCTACTAATCAAATTATTATTCACGAATTGCAGATGTGACAAGTGAACTCCTTATCTCTCGAATTCAAAGTTATTACACACATTTGTGCTTTGTGTCAATAACTATCATAGTAAAATTTTATATGCATATTAGAAAAAAAAAATTAAATTACTCTTTTCGTCTTTTTATTTGTCAAGCGATATTAATTTGGTAAGAATATCATTATAAGATTTATAAGAAAACTAAATTGAGTGTGAATTTAATGAGAGACAATATTGCTTCATTTTTTACAAAAAAAAATTAGGACTAAATTGAAACTAAAATCAAATATAGAGACCAAATTGAATCATTTTAACATGTGACACATGTACAAAATAAATACATAAAATTTAAAATTTAAAAAAAAATAAAAAAAATTTTAAAAAGTTTTAAAAAACCAGAAATTGACACGTGACGTTGACTTTAACACCATTTGATTAAATTGAGACAAAAAAAAACTTGGAGATCAAACTGATATTACTTGACAAAAATAAAATGACTAAAAGAGTAATTTAAAAAAAAAAACAAGAAGATAACATATATCTTTATCCTAAACCTTTTTCTACACTAAACTTATTTATTTGATTTACGTTCATCGAAATTCAAATATTAATTAGAGGAATGCTCTCCAAATTTATCTACCACTACCACACTCCACATTTGATTCATCCATCATAGGTTATTTAAACTATTTTCGTGTATTTTTCTTGTATATATGGAGAGTTTGATTATTGTTAACATTATTCTAGCAAATCTATATATCCCAACATGATTTTTTGTTTAGTGAAAACTTGAAAAAAAAACATGATATTTAAAAAAAAAAAACATATTTTACATTGTTTCATTTTACATCCGTTATAGTTTTAACCAATGTAGAATGCCACATTCTAGATCTCTTAGAGTTATGATCCATGTATAAAGTGATACATTCTACATTAGTTTATGCTCTTTAATTAATGTAAAATTTACTTTCTAATACTAATTATTATTGAAATAGATATGATTTTGAGAAATAAAAATAACAAATATAAATAGTTAACACATAAATACATAATTAGTATATAATAAATATTTTTTATAGAACTTTTTCATTTTGACTTGTAAACGATTAAAAATCATTGACATTTTTTAATAATTTTTTAACTATTTTTCATTATAGAGTAAAAAAAATATTTTTTTATTTTTAACTATTGATATTTTTTTAAAATAAAGATAATACAACTCCTTCTAAAAACAAATTAAGAATGATAGATGTTATAAGAGCGGTAAATGATTAAGAAAAATATGTTGATATAGAGTCGAGATGCCCGGGGAAATAAATTATTTATGCTAATTGATAAATAAAAATAAAATTAAGTATATTTTAAAGGAATAAAAAAAAGTAAATGTTCACCATATGACAAAAGGTTAGACATGTGGCTCAACAGATGACAATACTTTCTTAAAAACACTTGAAAATAAGAACAACATGTAAAATACTGACATTGAATAATAATAATAATAATAATAAAAGTAATTGAATATGGGAATTCATTATTCAATAATATGTTTTGGAAGATATTGACTAAGAAAATATAGGTGTGAATGATTCAAGTAATTTGGGAAGAAGAGACATAATTAAGATACATCCTCTCTAATTGTTTGATGGAGAAGAGTTTGATAATTATTGTTTTGGTTTTAGATTAGGATGAATGTTAATTAAAGTAACCGTCCTTTTTATTTTCTAAGTTGTATCAGGGATAACTTAACCCGCATGCTTTGGATTTGTATGTGATTAATTCACGTGGGGTTATGATAAGTACAAATAATAATAATAATAATAATAATAATAATAATAATAATAATAATAATAATAATAATAATAATAATAATAATAATAAGAGAAAATGTGGAAATGGGAATGGGGTTATTAGGGTGTAGATTTGGTGGCTGGAAAAGAGAGAATTAGGTTAGGTTCATTGGTCAGATCTAGAAGGGTCCCACCCCAAAATCAAAGGGCTGACCCACAATTCAAATGCTTCATTTTTCATTCATTCTTTACCACATGGATTTAATAAATTAAATCTTAATTATGGTGTCATCAGACCAAAACGTGGACGCGTGCCCTACACCCAATCAGGACAACAAGTTTAATACTTTTGTTTTGAATAATTTAAATATAACTTTTTTATTTAATTACTCTATTTTTGTCCAAAAATATTAAACTAAATCTTCGGTTTGTAAGTTTCATTTTTTGTTTCAATTTTTAAAAAAATAATACAATTTGATTTTTTTCGTATAATTTTTTAAAACGGATTAAGGATTCTTTTATCAAAATTGAAGTTGTTAATAATGATAATTTGTTCTATTTTGTTCTATTGATATAATTAACATAATCATAATATCAATTTTAATAAAAAAAAATCATCGATTTGTTTGAGAAAATTTAACAAAAATATCAAATTGTACCAAATTGAAACTTGAAAAAATCGGAGGACCAATTTGATAATTTTAAACAATAACAGGAATTAAAAGAGTAATTAAACACAAATTTTACATAAAAAATATCTCATTTGCGATAATTAACCATAACCCTAATGATATTTATTTTAATGGATTTGAGTTTAGAGCAAATATATTAATTATCACAAAAAAAAAATTGAATTAGGGTTGAGGGAGGTGTTAGAGTGATGAAGCCACTTATACATAAAAATAATTTGATGGTAATGAATCTCAACGACTATATGACTAGACAACAACCATAGCATAGATAGAAGGTTAGTTATTGTATTGAATGAATCTAGGGCATTTTCTTGACATAAGATCAAAATTAAAGATTGCATGAACAACTTTCTCTGATCTCATTTTCATGCCAAATTGCTTTTACATCTGGATGAAAATTTAGGGTTTTCCTGAATTCATGCATGATATATCATTGTTATGTGGTCAAAAACCATGAAAATGGATGTTATGATATGGAATTTTTTTGATGGGTCAATTATAATGCCTATGATGCATTGACAAAGATGTGAGATTGTAGGGTCAATACTCAATAGTACCTTTTATCAACACTTTCTAGGGGTTAACTCGTTAAACATTAGTTTTTGTTTTCTGTCTATATAAATTTTTTTAAAGTTTGAGTAAATTTGTTGACCATAGCAAATAAAGTTTAAATTGTAACTAAATTAGCAAAATTTTAAAGAATTTATCAATTTTCATTTTCATTAAAAACTTCAGGAGGTTTAGTAACAGAAAAAAAAAAAAAACAATTTATGGATTATCGTCACCTTGAATATATAGAGGCACCTTAAAGGGTTTTTTTTTATTTTTATTTTTTTATCAAAGGTGCATTTTTTTTCCACTAATTATCAACAGAGTTCGTTTAAAAAAATATAGTTTTAAATAGATTTTTATTTGGTTAATCGTCATTTAAATTGCAATTGTACTTTTTTGCATTTGAGACTTGAAGGATAATAATTTCTATTTTTTAATTGAAGTCGTGAATTGAGAATTTTATTTTATTGAAAAATAATATGTATATGTTTACTTTTTTGAAGATGTAATTAGCTATTTCTAAGATGATAATTTTTTATTAAAATTTCTTGATTTAAACTTAGGATTGCTAATGTGAAATTAACGTCTCGAAATCCATTTTAGTTTTTATAATATCATATCCTAATTTTCATATCACTCACCTTTTAGGATTTTTCCTACATATAATCTTATTCTACCATTGGAGGAAGATTTTCAAAATCCAATATCGTCATCTTTGTCTCACCCAATTTGAATTTGTGTGGTTGGCTAAATTTCTTGTAGTTATTAGTGAAATTCTTCTATACGAACTTGTTGATTTTATATAACTTTTTGTTATTAGAGCAATTTGGGTGGTGTTTTCTTAAATTATTGGAGGTCTTTAATGTACTTTGGGCTCTCTTGCTATCCTAAGTTTTCTTTCTTTTCTGTTCTTTTTTAACAAACAACTCTTAATTAAGAGACCTAGTTTGATCAATGAAAATAATTGGTTTTTATAGGATCGATGATTATAGGATTTTGTGAATCTTAATAGATGAAAATAAATTATTATATCATAAGATATTAATTGTAAATATTTTGAATATATTCATATATCAATGATAAAACTAAAGTAGCAAACAAAGTTATATTGAATGAAAAATCTTGACAAGTCAAAAACTTTTGGAGATTCCAATTATATTATGGGAATATGATTGCATTCCCTTATCATTAATAAAAGAATACTTTTTTAAATCACATATGAAGTAGATGTTAAGATCTTCGTTGAGTTCAAAAAATTCTCATACAAAAGACAAGCTTTGACGAAGGTCATAATAGTGACAATTTATGACTGAATTTCAACCTCGTCATATACAAGGTATGGGAAGAAACTAGAGTAAAGAAAGAAGCTACAAAGAACCGAGTAACCAATGTATTAATTATTAATAAAATTTCAAAAAATAAAATTGTGTTTTTGTAACAAGACTTATAATTTTTTTTAGGGTTAAATAAGTTTTTGGTCCCTCAAGTTTCAGTGAAATTTGGAATTAGTCCTTCTTTAAAACTTTCGACCAATTTAGTCATTCATCTTTAAAAATACGTAAATTTAGTCATTTAAACCAAATTTTGTTAAGTTTATCTGACATTTCAAGCGTCTTTCATTATAGTATTTGAATTGTTTACACTGTTTGACACATTTTTGCTTTAATGTTAACTTAAATATTATCATAAAATGTGTTTAAAATGTCAAATAAACTTAATAAAATTTGGTAAGAAGAACTAAATCCACACATTTCTAAATATGAATGACTAAATTAGTATAAAGTTTCAAAGATGGACTAATTCTAAAATTCACTGAAACTTGAGGGACCAAAAACATATTTAACCATTTTTTTATTATACTAAAGATGAAATATATGCACTTAAAAGTAATATATAAATTTATAAAACTTATTTTCACGATAAAATGTTGGTTACATAAAGTACTATGGAACATGAAATAGGTTTTGTTTGTCATATAGCAAAGTACATAGCATATATGGTTATTTTCCTTTCCAAATTGATTCCTCAAATCCAGAATGGATCTGAAGCCATAAAAATGTCCCATTGAAAGATACCCACCACCAAAGTTCTCCTTTTTTTTTCAAGTCAAGTAAATTCACTTTAAATCTAAAATATTCTCTCCATTAAACACATACATGGAAACAAGTAAGTGTGTACTTTGTGACACTATATGCTCTCAATCAAATGACAAGAAAATGAATCTAATGATTGTAATTTGTGGGAAAAACATAAACAAGATATGCATTAATAATATTGAAGCATGAAAAAGAAAAAACAAAGTGTTTTTGAGTGATGGAAAAGTATGGTACGTGAGTATGTGCAGTGAAGGTTGAAGCACGCGAGAACAAATGGGATTGCATATATAAGAAGCATGCATTTGTGTTTTGCTTTCCTGTGCTGTTGTCACGCTTCAAGTTCTCAGAATAATTACAAAATCTTTGGGATACCCTATGAACTGTGTTTGTGGTGCCACTTTCCAAAAAGAAACATTCTCCTCCTTCTTCTTTAACCAACACAAAACCCTTCTTTCATTCTATATTCTTGTAAGTTTCTCAACACAAGAATGAAAGTATATTTCAATATGAGACCTTTTTTTTACGATGTATTTGTTTTAGATTTAATCCCAATTTTATTTTATAACCAGTAACCCAAAATTAGTTTTTTTTTTATTAGCAATAAATAATATATTAATGAAGAATATTTGGACTTTTTTATATAAACATAAAAAAAAAAGTTCCATCACGAAAAGGTATACTAACAATAATTCACAAATAAAGAGACTAGAGGATAAAATGTAATGATAAACTTAAACAAAGAAGCATAATCTTCTTAAGATCTAACATATTGAGCTAACTTATTCATCCTCTCTTTGATACCCCTAATATCTTACCTAGATCTTATGATCTTCAATTAAAAGGGTTTTGGATTTTCTTTTCTATTTTTTTATCGACGAAAAAGAAATATATTTAATAGAGCATTTGGAATGCTCAAACCCTTTACAATTTATGTATAAATGTTGTTTATTTAGTAAAGTAAAACCTTCTAGAAATTTCCAGAATTATCCTACAAACTAAGAGGTTTTTCTTGCTTACCAATCGAGTCAGCCAACATAATATTTAATAATCCAAGATCAACACCGGTTTAGAAAAAGATTGGATATAAATTACCAAGAAGAACTCAGATACAATGACTTCGTTGTTATAAAAGTCCTTATGGTGTAGTTATGTTAGTGCTTCTGCTTTGTTTTCCTTCTCAGTCCTAAGGAGTAGACATCCAATATTATGTATATTCTGTCTTTTGTTGTTAGGTTTTTAGCGACTCCTCAAGACTATACTCCCTTCTCTGCTTAGAAAAACTCTGTTTTTTTTAGAGTAAAGATTCTTGTTTAGCCCCGAACTTCTTACGGTACTTCCATGTACACTTAAACAATTTCTAATTAAGTTAATAAGAAAACTGTTTTCTTTTCCGTGATGTAGTATTCCTTATTTAGCAAACCTTATAGTCATGTTACAATTAAATTGATGTTCAATTCTTATAAAAAGAATCAAAATGTACGAATATCAACATATTAGGAAATCTAATATAGGAGAATTATTTGTGGAAGATTGAAAATTATTAGAGAAAATAATAGAATAATTTTCCAAGCAGACTTCACATTATTTAAAAGGGTTGGGACACTAACAATTAGGAATGTAACAGGACGAGTATGATACGAGTAGTAGCTCCCTCGTACCCTACCCGCTGGATAAATATATATCCCATACCCATATCCATATCCGTTATGCGAGTATCCGCATAATTTTTTAATATCCACGGATATTCACGGGTACTCGCGGCTATTTACAAAAAAATAAAAATAAAAATTTAACTACATATTTTAATCGTAAATTCAAATAAAATACAATACATAACATTTATAAATTTTAAACAAAATTCAAATAACCCATTTAAATAGTATTGAATGACAGTTTACAAAGAAATGATTTTTTTTAAAATTAATTGATAAAAAAAACAACTCATTCAAAATCAATATGTTAATATTTTAATCATGTTTTTTTTAATTTAAATTAGAGTATAGCGGATATGTGTATTCACGGGTACGAATACTATGATACCCGTACCCGCCCTGTTAACATGCGAGTATTAAAAATACTCGTACCCGTTACCTGTGGATATTCATTTACAATATCAATTTCCTACCCGTTAAAGATTTTATCCGCAAATACCTGTGGGTGTAGATTTTTTTGACATCCTTACTCACAATGTATACTCCTTTACTGATAAAAAAATAAAAAGATCTCATATTGATCATAGATATAACCAAATCATAATACAATGAAATGCAAATGTATTTTACACCAATTTTACAGTGTTGAGTTTGATATAAATTCACTTGACTAAGATGATATTAGAAGATTTAGAGTATATTCTAACAAAATCCATTGAAGTGCTCTATGACATATGTTATCAAGCTCTTATTAGACGATCTTTAATTTTTAATTTCATGTTCAAAATATTCATTCTTGAATATAAAAGAAAATTAAATACAAACTATTATAAATAACAAATTTTTATAATATATATATATATATATATATATATATATTATAAAAAACTTAAAATTATGATTAAAAATTTAAAATTCACTATTTAACGTAGTATTAAGAATCATAAGGTTATAGGTTTAAACCTCAGCGCCGTTGTTGTATTAAAAAATAGTATAGGTTTTGTCATTATTCTTCAAATGTAGTAACTTATTTTAATATTCAAGAGTGGTGGTAAGTTATTATAATACTCAAAGAGATAGTCATTTGTTTTTATCAACTTTTGTTTAGTGCGTTTGGTGTATGTTTAAAGTGTATAATTGATTAAATTCAATTAGAATAGATAATTAATTTTATTATGTTTTTAAGGACTTTTGAAAAATAGGTAGACACGTTTAGCGAAACTGAACTAAACAAGTGATTAATACAATACAATATAAACAAAGCCACTCAATCTACTAACATAAAGTTGAACATTTAAAGTGAAAAGCAATTTGAATGGTAAACCAAACGTACTTTGGGTGGTGTAGATGAAACATGTAGCACGAACAAATTAAAGTTGTCTAGAAAAAGAGAAAAGAAAAAGGAAACGGTGTGTGATTTTGATTTTGAGTTCTAGGATATTATTTTACCAGAAACTAAACATAGAAATGAATGATGAGAATGGGAAATTAATACGCACACGTACGTGATATTCGGAATGAGATTATTAGGTTTAATTAGTCGGATGGTATTCACTTTTATCTAGATGTGTCAGTTTGATACCATTTTTAAAAAGATGTCAATTGAGTTACAACTTTTGAAAAGATACCTTAATTAAGTCATTTTCAGCAAAAAAATTACTAACACCGTTAACAGTATTGATATTTATATCAAAATTTAGTGGTAAAAGTCATGAATTAAGTTAACGGCTTTAGTAATTTTGTCTGAAAAAGATCTGATTAAGACACTTTTTCAAAAGTTTGGACTAGATTATTTTTAAAAGCGGATACCAAACTGACACATCTGAACAAAAGTGAGTACCATCCAACCAATTAAACCATAATAATAATAATAATATTATTATTATTATTATTATTATTAGTGTTTGGTTGAAGTTTGGTGAGTGATGGTGTTGTTTTTCCATGGAGGTGGACCATGATGAGTTAATTATATATGCATGAATGGGGCCTTCAAGAGCTTCATGGCACAAAGACCAAGCTTGATTTTAGAACTTCACTACTCAAAAAGTTGCCACGTTTAACGATTCGAGGTGCTATGATTATGATGTTGGAGTTGAAGATGCTTTGCTTTTCTTTCTTTTGGCAACATGTGCAAGCCTTCTTCATTCTTTTCTCACGTTCCACAACTCAAAATGCACGTGTTCTTTACATTTTTGTTCATACCATGGACTTTGATTTTGTGTTTTGACATTTTCTTTCTCTAGTGAAATTGTTAGTGATTAATCATAAAAAGTTTGTAATTTGTTTGGTCACGTAAATTTAGCATAATCCAATATAGAACATGAGTTGAGTTGAGTTGAGTATTGGTTCAAGAAAATAATATTTGATTAATTAACTTATTTCAATTTAATTAAAATAATTTGTATTACAAGTGATATAGAATCCAAATTTTCTATTGAATATTTGATTGGATTTTTGGTATTTTATTTTTATTATGTTTTTGTTCCATTACACTAAATAGTCCTATATCGTTTAGGAGTCAAAATCAATGACAGTTTAAATATTCATTCTTCCTTCAATTATTTAATGTGTTTTTTAATGATAAAATCGTGGTGCAGTTTTAAATTTCAAATCGGACAATATCTCGAATGTGGTGATTGACCTTAGCGACACACTCAATGGACTTGAGAACATTACCATTATCGGTGGGAACAAAAACTACCTTAGCCCTCGACCAAAGACTTGTTCTGATACATCCAATAGTATTACATTGTTTAGAAATCAAGATTAAGAACAATTTAAATATCATTCTTCCTTCAATCCTTACAGGTACCTTTTAAGGATAAAATCTTGACGAAACTTCAAACTTCAATATACCTCCCTCGTATATAGGTATTGATTTCATAATATATTGATTTTAATATTTTAAAATACATTAAAACTTAAATATAAAAAATAATGTATTTTGAAAACACACAATATATAAATAATACATTAAAACTCGGTAAAGAAACGATATCACAAACTTAAACTCATCAGAATTTAAATTTAATAAAATGTATCCAAATAAATTTGCTTTTTTTATCTGATGCGTATACATCATCAAATATTATTATTTTTATTTTGAAACTCGTGTTTGTGAAAAAAAAGAGAGTTTTTTCATTAATTTATCTAATTAAGAAAAATGATAATGTATCCTATAAATTTTGTAAACAAAATATTAAAATGTGTGTAATGGTAAATCATGTTAAAGTGAATTTTCAATCAATTATTACAAAAAGTCGACAAGATAATTATACAAAGCAAACATATGTATGTATAATTGGCCGACAATTTTTTAAAGAAAAAATATCATGGATACACGTATTGCTTTCTCTTAAAAAATGTTTGAAACTTTTATATATATAACATAATATTATATATATATATATAACATAATATAATTTCATAAAATCATCATTCACGACTTGTATTAAGAATATAATAAAGTTTTTTGATAGTAGGAAAAAACAATAGATCTCATAGAAATTGAACATCATTAGATTTCTACGATTTGAGGTAGAAAATTATTGGACCAATAACTAGGGTTTGATATTCAACAATATTCTTCTCTTCCCAAATCTAGAATAGTTTTTATATGAGAAGAAACAAAAATGGAATAATATTTAACTTTTTGTGAATAGCATAGCCTCGTCATCACAAAGCTTTCGGCTCATTGTTTTTCTTCGCATGTTCTTCAAAAACCTTTCCTTTTCTAGAATCATAATCTTTATTATTAGGTATATGAGTTCCCTTAACTATCATTGTCATTCATCATATGCTACCCTTTCTTCTTGTCTCCCTAAGCTCCTAGATCGCTCCAAAAATATAACATAATTTTAAAAATTAAATCAACTTAATCCACTTAGAATCTCATAACCATGTTTCAAGTCCATAAAATCGGCTTGGAATAATGTGAGTAAAGAGACAAATATCAACAAAATTGTAGTTAAAAAATAAACCTCGTACAAGAAGATGAAGAAAAAAAAAGTTTGTCGGACAAATCACTCTTAATTAAGGCAAAAAATAAATGAAATCATTGTTTTGGGTTTATTTAGTTATTTAGTTTAGAAAAGAAATGGTAGATCTAATGAAGTGACATATAAATAATATGTGACAATGTTGTTGGGACGAGATGAAATTGATCCGCTAATATCGCGTGACGAAATTGCAAGTCCAAAAAATCGGCTAGACGTGACAAATTATGAATTTCATATAAAAACATTTGTAGTTAAATAAAAGAAATAAAAATTAAAGGTGGTGGTGGTGGTACACGCAGACACACACAAATAAAATAAAATAAAAAAGTTAATATGTAAATTCTCTTTCGGCGTAAAATGACTCAATGTTTTGTCGTACTTATGAAATAAAATTTGAACATTGTACTTTTAATGATTTGGAAAAAGAAAGTGAAGAAAAAATAAAAATGAAAGAGATTTTAGATTTTTTAGTACAAAGGAAAGTAGATTATATATATTCTTTAGTTATTTTTACTCTTGTAAACATTATTGATTTTATTGATTTAATTATTTGAAAAAAAGATGCTATTTAGTAGTTATTTTGATGAAACATATTGTGTAGTTATAACATTATAGAAATATAAAAAGATTAATTTTATAACTACTTTTTAATTGATATTTTTTAATAATTTGAATATAAATTTTGGTAACTCCTTTTCGATGCTTTCATTTGATGTAAATATAAATATTGAAGTGACTCTTTAGCAAATTAAGAACAAAAATTTAATATATAATTACAAATTGAAAGCGTGAATCAATTTAATTTTTTAAAAGGAGTAAAAACATTTTAAATTATGAAAGGACGATGGCTAATAATAAATTGTGTTTTCAAAGAACATCATATTGTAAGCCAAGAAGATAAACAAATTTGGTGAATTATTTTGTTCACACTGACCATGATTCAAATTCAATTTTCAAATTTCTCATTTTTGAAAGATAAATTTGCACTAAAATTTTCCAATCTTATTTGTAGAAAACCATGACTTACCCTAATTCAAACTTTTCGTAAAAAATAATATCAAATTATCGATAATTTTGTTAACAAAAAAAAAAAACATGTGTCCTTTTACTTTGTTTTTATTATTTTTGTAAACGGAATAATATTAACAAGTGTTAGTACTTTCTGAAACATTGTTACGTCCTATATGAAAAATTAATATTTTCAAAGCATGAATAGATACAGTGTATCTAGCAAGTAGAAAAAAAAAACAAAAACAAAAGAAAATATTCTAAAAGATTTTAGACATGCATAATTTGATTCGATTTTTTTTTTTCGACATTTTTATTGTGAACAATTTGTTCCCCTAAAATGTTGTCGACTTGTCGTAAACACCGTATAAAGCCAAAATATACGTATATTTCACTGTCTACGTTATCCTCGAGTACTTCTACTTCCTTGTATTTTTTATATTCATAATTAATTTTTTATTTGCTGATAACACATAAATACACACACCGACACACGTGTAATTAACCAAATACAAAGTATATTTAACTTCATAATTATTTATCGTTAATCATTATCTATACGTGGTTGATTATCGGATAAACTCACGTGTGAGAGTTATTTGTAATGTAAACAAAAACAAAAAGTTGTGTGTGGTAATATTTAGATTCATGGACCACCCATGCGCACGTTTTATAAGTCATAAAAATAAACAAATAAATACTTAGACAGTGTTTTATATTTTGTCTTTTATATCGTATCATTTATGTTTATTCAAAAGAATCAATATTAATATATAATTACCATACTGAAGAATCACTTTAAATTTTAAATATACAAAATAAAATAAAAATTCTTTTTTAAATCAATTGTATATTAATATGAATTGTCTTTTTTAAAACAATACCTTAATCATTAATCAAATTCAGATAAATTTAATATAATTAAAAAAATTATATTAAAATTATTTTTTTATTATATTAAAAATGAAATATATTTTTATTAGAAGTTTGAAGATGACCATAAATTTTGACTAGTGCAGGTACGAATAATTCGGGTCATCCTCCTTCCACGTTCTGCAAATCTAATACATAAATTATTGCCATATTTTAATTTGCACTTGTCATGATATTGAAGGAGTACAGTTAATCGTTTATGAAATTAGAAAATGTTAGTTGAAAAATAAAATTTCATTATAAAATTATATAACCAAGCATATACCTAGAAATGTGTACATTGAACCACAAAAAAATGAGATAAGGAACATTATCAAATTAATATAATGTTCAAACTTAGGCCCACCAGCTAATTTAAAGCCATTTTTCAACCTTTAAAAAAGTCTTACCATTGGACTTTTAAATATACTTTCAAATCAAATTATGCTTTTAAAAAGTCAAGCTTTAAAACAGAGCAATATCAAATAAATAGACCAAGTTCAAAGACTTAAAAAAATAGACAAGACCAAAGTTTTGTGAAACCTAACCCTACCCCTTTGTTAACCTCACTGTTATTTTAGCTTTGTAGATATTTTTATGTTATTAAAGTCACTTCAGTAACAAGAAAAATTCGCATAAAAAAAATTAAAAATCATGAAAATAAACACAGAAAAAATAGATTGAGGTTCCCAATAATTTTTCTACTAATAATTTATAGATCAGTCTTTCATCAAAAGTATATTATGGACAAAGAGCAATTTTCTCATAAAGACTTCTAAAATAAGAAAAAAATATGAAAATTTGCATACTTCATCATATATAAAACTACTTGAACTAACAAAAATTAAGAAGTTATATGAATTTATTTATTTTCTCCAAGAAGTTCTCCTGGGAAAGTTTATTCAAACATATCTAACATGTCAAAAGGAAGAAGATATTGAATACTGAATTGATTTTCAATTAGTTGATACTATATTACCATGCATATAATGCCTTGTGGCAGATTCGTTGGTGCTTAAACCCCTAAGACAAGATTTTTGTTCACAACAAAAAGTAATTAAAAATGCAAGTAGTTCAAGTTGTGGTGGGTATCCACATACTTTAGAACCACAATACAGAACAAGTAGGACAATTAGCAAGTAGCAATCAAAATAATCCACCAAACTACTGCAAAAGATTAAATTGAACACTTCAGCATCATAAATCAACGTCAACTACACTAGCCACTGGGTACAAGGTATTCCAACTTGTACTTTTTGGCTGTTTTCACGTTTTATCTTCCCAAAACCTTTTTATCCTCTTCAACTACACCACAGTAAACAACTTACACCATTCTTTTATCATGTTTGTTTATTACATGATCACATCCTTTCACCCCATACCACAAAGGTCTTGTCATCCTAGTGTATCAAATTGTTCATTTCAAATGTCATGTCAAATCATATATATCTTCACTACATGTAACAAAATGACTTTAACTCTGTAAAATCAATAGAGATTACTATTTGGGTGTGTGGAAAACATTGGGTTAATAATTGTGGTAGTGGTACTAAAAACAATCACTTCTCTAGCTTTTTAACTCACTGTAGAATCTGCACCATTAAAATACTCTAAGTTTATGCAGAAAGATTTAAAATTTGAATTTGGTGAGTATGATTTTTTTGTTAGAGTCTTTAAAATATACTGATTATCAGTATATTAGTATATTTTTAAGACTCAGCGAAAAGACAATACCAAAAATTCAGTAAAAAATCTGAACTCAAAAACTTGTGATCAATATCATGGCTGCATAGGTAAAACATGGCAGGTAGAATATTAATCCTCCTAGAACTCAACATTTGGTTTGGATAAATAAACAAAAATGCAATCATTAATGGCAAAGTTCTTTGGATACCTCAGAGATACATTTTTTACTACTAAGACACTTAAATAGTTAGTCTTTCTACTTTAGTCTACACTTGTGCTTCAAAAGCATGATTGATTTTCCATCACAGTAGACAGTGATATTTGAAAAAGACTTGGAAGAACGTTCTTAATGTTGAACTCACTACGAAAATTTTTAATTGATTCAAGTATGGTATGCACATCATGCTTGACTTAGGCAATAGGATCTTAACAGAAATCGAAGTCATCGTAATAATATTCTGCCACTGGCTTGCACTGAACAAATGAACCATTACGTGGAACTTCTTTATTATCATTATCAAAGCTTCAACACTTTAGAACTCGTTCCATTATTCAAGTTTCACGAAAAAGATCCAACCACGAAAAGTAAAACAAAGCAACAAAATATTCAAATGAAGGAAAAGAAAAGAAGCTAACAAGGAAAATAGTAGCAGGGTTCATATGTACCTTTCATGGGGTCCAAGGAAGTCTGCAATTCAATGTATATAACTCTCCACATTTGACTTATCGACAACAACAATATTCTTCCACTCATGATCTTGTTCGCCAAAAAATGTTTCAAGCATCCACATCAACCAAACTAGTGTGATGAACAATATTTCAAGCATGACTTTGCAGGCAATCACATATACTAATTAGTTTAATTAAAAGAGGAACATACACTTATATAACGAGATGAACAATATAGAAATAGAAAGTGACTAAACGATGTAGCGGATATGATAATGTCAAAGGAGCTCTAATAATAATGAAAATGATTACTGCAAAACCATATGACGCATGTCATCCTAAACTAGTATTTTTCAAAGACCAGTGACACAAGATCCAAAGGTCAAAAAGAAGCCTTATGGAGAATGGTGGGTTAGTTATTAGAATTTGATACAATGATACGATGAAATAATTGGACTGAAAGATGTACAAGAGAGTGTATTTATCAACCACGTTACAAGAATTACATATGATGATGACAACTAACAACCAGTGCCAAATCAACCCAAAGAACACAAAAGGAATGTTTATGCTTCAATACTAGTCCTAGGTAAGTCATTTTGAAGTGTATGCGTTTCATATAATTTGTTTTTAATGTAATAAAAACTCTATAAATAACATGATCATCACAAGTTTAGGAGAAATGTCACAGGTGATTTCAATGATATTATCAGGGGCGATTTTTTCCTTAATAATATCATATTTTTTTGGACAATTCCACATGAGAAAGATATATAAAGTTTTGACAAAATCACAAAAGAGCGCAATCCGTTTTATATATCAATATAAGATAATCTGAACAATACAAATACCTTGGCAGCAGTCTCAATGGTGCAAAGCCAGTTAAAATGTTAGAAGTAGCAGTCTCAACAATGCAAAACCAATCAAAATGTCAGAAGTATAAAGAGCTGATCCTCTGAATGTTTAACCTGCAACCATCAATACTGAATTTGACTCTTTCACAGATCCATAATAAAACGATTTATTTACAGATTAAATTATTTTAAGAATATAATAATAGGATTGGTAGGAAAAAGTATCCCCTCTCACATGTATGAGGGTAATTGGTAGTAAAACAATGGAATATCAGATTAAAAAACCAAACTTTCTGTTAAAATTGTGAGCTACATAGTTCTTTTTCTAGTTTTTCTAAAACAAGAACTTGTCAAGATAGAAAAGGTACACATGCAAGGAAAATAAATCCACAGGAAACATACCAAAATGCAAAAATTGCTAACAAAGGAACATGCAACCCTGCATGTCAACGTTGCTGAAGATCTAGCAAAAGATACCTCCTAAAAAGAACATTAACAAAACAGTACAAAGAAGCTAGCTGAGCTGCTCAATCTGAATGAACTGAAGAGGCAACCAATGACCAATAACGATTGGAACATTTCATTCCACGTTTCCAAAAAGATACACTAAATAACCACAAATTGAGAATATCAGAAATGCCTTTTCACACAGGAACTGCTGTGTATCCATGAAGAAAACGAATTGCCAAATCCTCAGCTTCCAATGAAATCATTGAGATAGAAGGCACTTATTGCAGTCTCCATTGCAGTCTCCCAATGTCTTTAAGATTCTCCACCTGTTGATAGAACAAAGGTAGTGGGAAGTAAACCTCATGAAATGGTTCAGTAAGAAGCAATAGATGTACTTCCTTATGAGACTTTAACTGCAGCACCAGGAGAGATTGTAGATCATCTTTTGCTGAGGATCCCTGCACTAGCTACTTTTGCTATAACACCTATATAATTGATACAATATTGGAGAGAAAATATATTTGTGTATTATAGACTGAACAGTACAAAAGTGATTGCGTCTGTTAGCACAGTTATGTGTAGTAGTGAATCCTATTATTCTGCTTCATTTTCTCGTCAAAGCCAATTGTGATTCTGGTAAGTATTAATCCAGCATACATTGTCTCTCACATACATGGATGTGTTCATTCCTCTCAAGAATGGGATAAGATCCATGAATATTTTCACAGATAAACAAGACCAGGAGTGATGCAGCTTTGCATTGAGCTTAGATAGATGATTCTTGAAGATTGATCTATGTCAGATTTTCTTCTCTGCATCAAAGCCCTTGTTGATTGTCCCGCCTCTATTAAAGACCCGGTTTTGCTTCAAGAACACATGGATGTTGTTCCTGAAGGACTACTGCAAGAATATGAATCAATTATTTCCATTAATAAAAGCAAGTTTGAACCATTTCCAATTGAAGAAGATAAGATCCTACTTCTCGAACATGATATTGTGTCTTCAAAAGTTTCAGAAGGATATTTCATGTTCTGCCACTGTAAATCTTACTCAAGTTCCTTCATCCAACACGATTCCACAACTGTGAATGTGATCCAAGGTTTAAAATCATGAATTGTATCACTTCACATGGACATGATACCTTAATTGCGGCCACCACTACCATTGCATTTTGCATTGACTAGCAAAAATCATGACAGAAACTTCAATTTAAAATCCCACAAAGACATAGATAATGATGTGCTGACAGAAACTTCAATTTAAACTATGATATGCAAAGACAACAACACCCTCTACTTATGATGTGCTGAAGGAGCTACTTACATAACCAAGATAATGAAAATCATTATTCACACCGAGCCTGTTCAATATATAATTTTTACATAAAATAGTCTTGAGAGGGTCGATATAATATTGGATTTCTTTGTAACTTATATTATGTTTGTAATTAAGTGGTTGAATATGGGAAGATAGAAAAACTACGTAAAGGTGAATCATTCATGTTCTCAAGGTAGAAATAATAACACTAATAGTAGGAATTAAAGGAAGTAGTAGTGAGAGTTAATTAATAGTGGATATTAGAAGTTACTTGGCAGGAATTAATGTGGAATTTAGAAGGTTTTAAATAATTTAGCCATGTACTTGTTATGCAATTAGAGAGACAAGAATTCTAAAAGAATGCAAAGTTTATCTATGTGAGAACTAAAAGAATGCAAAGTTTATCTATGTGAGAACTTTATGGAGTTGAGTTAAAAGAACCCAAATTTGATTTTTTTAGGATAATATGTGACAATCAACCCTATAACTTATCATCACATTCTCATGATTTTGATTTAGTATAGTATTAATATTCTTCCCCAAATTAAATATCATAATAGTACACTTTCTATTTTCTGGTCAGTTGGTAAAAGAGTTTCAGCTCTTAATGTTCAGTAATTTTTTTTACATTCAATTTTAATTTTAAATTTTTTTTAACTTACGGCAGGAAATGGTGCTAAAGTTGTTCCTCAACTCCATGCGTGTCACAAATTTTTAATTAATGATTTTGTTTCATATATTAAAAGGAAATTGAAAGAGAAGTTCAAGAAGAGAAGAAGAAAATAAAAGAAAGAGCATATATAGAGATAAAGAGAGATAATAAATTACTGAAGAAACAAAATTAAAAGAGAAGGACTCGATAAAAAAAAAAAAAAAAAACAAAAGATAAAAAAAAAAAAAAAAAAAAAAAAAAAAAAAAAAAAAAAAAAAAAAAAAAAAAAAGAAAAAAAAAAAAAAAAAAAAAGAAACAAAAGATAAGAGAAAAAGAAATTCGACAAAAAAAAAATGAGAAGAAATTAGAAACTCAACACATTATTTCAGAATTCATAAATTACATAAGATCCTATAAATTTCACATTAATTCCGACTAAATTACCTTTAATTTTGACTAGTAATTAACTCTCACTAATGCTCTCTTTAATTCTCACTATATGTATTCCACCTTAAGCACATGAATGATTTACCTTCTTGTGAATTTTTTTATCTTCCATGTGACTATTCAACCACTTAACTAAAAACAAAAATGAAAATTATAGAGAAAATTCAAAGTTATATGTACCATGTCAAAATCATATCATTCTCTTCTTCAAAGAAATTGTCTCGAATGTCATTTTTCTATCCAAAACTAGAATCCTTAACAACACTATTAATTGATTGATATCAAATGACATGCTCTTGAGACATTTCATGGAGAACTCTTCCTCATCGTTAAATGGACAAAACATTTGCAATCAAAATTATATTGACCCCCTGATTCTTGGGCAAGGAGAATAATCTGTCTCAGGAAAATGTTATGACCACTTAAAGCTTGTTGTTTTAAAGATTAACCTCAATGCCACTAAACCCTCTTGGTAAATGTGCTACTAGGCATAATTCCTCTCTTACTCTCGCCATTCACACATAATTTATCTGTGTTCTCCTTCTATAGCAAAGACGCCACATTCTCAATCAACAAAAAAGAAAGGCAACCAAACCATTGGACAAACCCAGCCCAAAAACGACAGACAATAAAAATAATCAAGTTTACAACTTTACTACAAAATTCAGCAAAACTCTATTTCGAAAAAACAAAAATAAAATCACCAGGGTGGTCTTTCCAGCAACAAGTGAAGCACATTGTGCACCACCCCATCAATGAAAGGGAGACTGAATCAATTTGCAGAGAAAAAGGGCCATAGATTTTTTTTCCGCCAAAGCTTCAACTGGGAAGAACTTGTGAAAACCCAAAATAGTATTTGCATCGTTCTGCAGAGTCTGATTCTATTTGCTATTCAATTTATTGTTTATAGGGTTTTGCTAAAATTTAAAAATATTTAAAATTTCATTTTATTATTTTTATTTATCTATGTGAAGAAGCAGATAATTTTTTATAAAAAGAAAAAGTGTATTAGTCATGGTATATTGGAATTGTTTTACTTTCTTGTAGGTCAAATCGCCAATAACTTTTAATTGTGAAAAAAAAAAAGTTAGCGTAAATTTGTGGGGTTTTAAATGTTAGAAAAAGTATTTAAATCATCATATTAGATATTTATAATTATTATCTGTAAAATATTAACTTTTACAACCCCTTTCACATTGTCTTTTGTGTAACATTTTGTTATTGATTTTATTTTTATTAATATAAATTATTTTATTATTTTTATCTTTTAAATTTTATAATTATTCTTGTAATTCAATTAATTATTTATTATAAAATTATAAAAATACTTAATTTTTAATTAACATATTTTTAAAGTCTAATAATATTACTTTTTGATTATTATTATTTTCATATTTATATGTAAAGAGAATTCGTTTTTTTTACACATTCTTTTTCAATTTTATTCTTTAAAAAATCTGTTATTTTAAATTAAAATAATTATATTTTTATTTTTACCTTCGTTAATTAAATTTAGGCTTAATTATCATTTTGGTCCCCTAATTTGTTGGGTTTGTTCATTTTGGTCCCCTTATTATTTTTTGGTTCAATTTGGTCCTCTAATTCTTTAAAAGGTTCAATTTGGTCATTGCCGTTAAGTCAACTTTAACACCATCTCCTTGACCTGCCACGTGTCATTTTGTAGAATTTTCAATTTTTTTTTTAATTTTTTTTAATTTTTAAATTTTTTTTTAAAATTTGTTTAAAAAAAAATTAAACTGCCACGTGTCACCTTATGATTGTGACACGTGTCAATTTAAAAATTTTTTATTTAAAAAATGTACTGCCACGTGGCAGGTCACGATTGTGCCATGTGTCAAGCTAACATTGGTTGTTTTCAATTTAGTCCCTCTATTTACAATTTTGATTCAATTTAGTCCCCCAATTTTTTAAAATGATTCAATTTTGTCCTCTCTAATTTGATACCAAATTAGTAATTAAGCTTAATTACAATTTATATATACATATTAAAATAATTTTTATTATATTTATAGATTAAATTACTCCATCTAACTATTCAAATTATTATTTCTTTTACATGTATAGAAAATTTCAAGTGTAAAAAATTACAAGGGAAAAATGTAAGAAATGAAATAACATGAGTATTTAGGGAGTGATTTGATGTATAAATGGTAAAAAATTATTTTAACATGAATATATAAATTGTAATTAAGCTTAATTATTAATTTTGTCTCAAATTGGAGAGGACAAAATTGAATCATTTTAAAAAATTGGAGGACTAAATTGAATCAAGATTGTAAATAGAGGGACTAAATTGAAAACAACCAATGTTAGCTTGACACGTGGCACAATCGTGACCTGCCACGTGACAGTACATTTTTTTAGATAAAAAAATCTCAAATTGACACGTGTCACAACCATAAGGTGACACGTGGCAGTTTAATTTTTTTTTTAAATTTAAAAAAAATTTAAAAAAAATTAAAAATTCCACAAAATGATACGTGGCATGTAGGAGACGGTGTTAAAGTTGACTTAACGGCAAGGACCAAATTGAACCTTTTAAAGAATTAGAGGACCAAATTGAACCAAAAAATAATAAGGGGACCAAAATGAAAATGTTCTTTAAATAGTTATTTTTATTTAACAATAAAACATTGTACATTTTTTATTAGAATAAAACTAAGGGTTATATGTTTTTATCTCTTAACTTTCAGTTAAAATTGGAATTAGTCTCTTTTTAAATTGTTGGACCAATTTAATCTCTCATCTTTATAAATATATCAATTTAATTCTTTTAACTAAATTTTATTAAATTTATTTCATATTTGATTTAATATTTATATCATAAGCTTCGATTATTTAGGGTTATACATAAAAGGAAGAATAAATAATATTGATAAATTATTTTGACTTGAAATGGAATAATTGATTGAAATGTTTTGGAGAATAATTCTGATATCACTTTATTCATAAAACAATTTAATATGTACTAACGTACACACAGAACTATAGTGCCTATCTACACATTTTTAAAATTTAGTAGATGATAACAGTATAATGTCGTTAAGTTAATATGTAAAATAAATTTATATTTATTAAAAATAAAGTGAAATGAATAAAAAAATTAATTGTTGAAGAATAAAAACAAGATAAACAGTTTTATAGAAAATAGGTAAAAATAATCGTTAATTTTAAAAAATGTAATAAATAATTATATTGTAAATGATAGAATTGGTATTATGAGATGTGGACATAAAAAAGGAATCTTCTTTATATATATATATATATATATATATATATATATATATATATTTTTTATTTTATTAAAATATTTACAGTTTTATCAATCTTTTATTTTCAACAAGCATAATATTTTTATCAAATAGAATACTTAATTTATCTTAACACCTCCATTGAAGTTGGTGCATAGATATCATACATTTGACCTTAAATAAAGATTCATTAAATATCCATTTTGTCACTCTTTCAGTAAGAAAATGATTCCAGTTTCAAGTTTTTCTTTGATGAAATGTCTATTAATCTCAACATGTTTTGTTCTATCATGTCGGACAAAATTATGAGCAGTTGTTATTTTTAGAATACAAATTCATAGGTTGCTTTGGTTGAAGATCCAAATATGGTAGAGCATTTTCTACCAACAAAAATTCACATACCTCAAATGTCATGTCTCTAAAATTTACTTGAGCACTAGATCTCACTACTAATTGTTTTTTAATTTGTTGAGTTACAAGATTTCCCTACAAATGTAAAGTATCTAATGGTAGACCTTCTATCATCTTTTGAATTTACGCAATCAACATTAATGTATCCTTCTACTTTTAAGTTTTCATGATTTAAGAATAAAGTTCTTTTTTCGGGAGTAAACTTCAGAAGCCTCAAGATCCTCTCAACAACAACCATATGAGGGTTGTGTGTATCATGTATAAATTGGATAATGATATTCATTGCATATTCAGAGATATATGACATAAGTAAATTAGTTTATCCACTAGCCTTAGGTATTTTTCAATGTCTATGCGAGTCAAATTTGAGTATTGAAAGAGCACATAATTTTGTTGGATTAAAGTTTCAACTTGTTTACACCAAAGTAGTCCAATTTTAGATAACCTTGGTTACAATTTTACCTTTTATTTTCTTAATAAAGAAGGTGTGCCGCACCATGACGACCTCTAATTTTTAAAAAGAATTGAAAGTTGAACATAATACTAACCACTTTTAATTTAAAATAAAAGAAAAATGAAAATTGTCTTCATTCACCACGATTTAAGTTCAACCTTCTACCTATAGTGAAATTGTGAGCAAGGAACCTGACTTCCTCTCTTAAAGTCGTATTCTCTGATCACGACTTATCTAATTATATAATTGTTTCAAAAGTTACCTAATTGTGTAATTGTTGTCTGATATTTATATTATTATATTATTTTTATTAATTTATATATATATATATATATATATATTATATTTTTATTGTTTATATAATAAAATAAAAATTAATTTGATGGACATCGGTTATAAATGGATTAAAGGGATTAAGGTTCTATATCTGATTATAAGATTTTTTTCATACCAAATCATCAAGAAAGTGTGAAATAAAAGAAAGATAGATTGTGAATAATCTTGATTAATATAACTCTATATTATAAAATGTTGACATTTTATATTTTTCATTGCATAAAATGAATTAGTTGAATAATCTTGAATTGAAATAAAAATTCAAATACCCATTTATGTGAATTTAATAAATTAAAAATATTAAAAATTGAAAAGAATTACAGTATAAAAATGATTTAAGTAAAAGAAATATTTTTTTAATTAAATAAATTATATATAAAAAATTTAATTTAACACCCTAGATATTTTATCCAAATTCAGCAACTATGATCTAAATTGAATAAAACTAAAATTTTCAAGCAAGGGACTAAGGGGGACGGGTCTCCCACAGTTTTTACACAAGGTTTTGTTTATTTACTTCTTTATCATATGTGTAATGAAAAATATATTTATAAATTCAAGAAAATAAGATTCTTTTTATCATAAGAAATGTTTAATAATAATTTTTACAACTTAAAAGAACTAAATCAATTATTTAAACATCTATAATAAAATCATTTTTAGATCAATAAAATGGATAATTATTTTCAAATAAAATTCAACCTCTTAGATTTTTGTCATTTGTCTAACAAAAACTAGCTTGAATAATTTTGTAAAAAAAAACACACACACACACACCGAAAAAGAAAGTAAATAAAAAAGGCAATAAATTAATTTTTGTAGGAGTTAAAATCAGTTTTTTGAAAAGGTTGTAAGCATTTAGCTTCTCCAATTGATTTTAACTTATTCATAAATTAATTTTAATTTTATAGAAAACTTATTTTACTATTTTTTTCTCATTTTGTGTAATACCGATACAAAAGAAAACCTGTTCACAGATAGCATAAATAAGCCAGACAAACTCATCCTCTAGATACATTCAACATTAACAACGGCAGTCTTCCCCATCCGAGGCTTCTTAAAAGGCTTCATAAACAATATTCAGATGGGTTGAAAATGCTTATTTCTTTGAAGAGGTCTTTACATAACAATGCTAGATATATATACACGTAAACAATTTTAAAGTTAAACGTTCAGTTTTCTCATTACTTAACACTAAACACCTCTAATATATACATAAATCCATCAAAACTTACATGTATATAACTAACCCCTGCGACTTCGTTGAGCAGTGGGTGGTAATTTCTCTGATGGACCAGTAGGAAGCTTCGTTCCAGTCTCTTGTTCAATCCTCTTCTTGAGCTCCCTCAGTATACGAATCTGTCCAAGCTTCTCAGGAGACAACTTGTCCCAATAAATCCCTGCAGCAAAGATAATACGTTGGTTAGTCTTTTTTACAAATATCGGAAGTTATGAACATCCAACAAGGGAAAGAGAAACTGAAGCTACAGCATTCAAGGTTGACCACTTGTGCAGAAATTACATCTATGCAAGGGCATCTCAATGATTTACAGATTAATGGGTAAGAAAAAGACGTAAAGACAGATAGGTGGCATTGTTTCACCAACCTTGAGGCTTTGGAATAGTCGTGTGTGTGAAAATGACTTGTGTTGGAGTACAAATGATATCCACTGGTACGTCGTGGATTAATAGTTTTTCAACTGGAATGTCGTCCACCAATTGGCAGTCATGCACTGCAACGGTTGTTCTCAATGTGTTACATACAAAAGAAGACAAATTGTAAATTTTACACAAGGAAAGAATAAAAAGGTAATGAATAGGGCTGCACATTACAATATGGTATGGAGGAACTCATTAGTGATTATATTGCACTAAATTCAATTAACAAGTCAGCATTAGTGCAAGGAAACTACGTTTTGCAACCCAAATATGTTCGACCCAAATAAACCTTTATAAATAAAAGAGGCTAGAGAATCATGTGTGGAAACAGAAATAATATCAAGCATACAGGGTATATAATTCTTTTAAAAGAAAAGTGTTTTTCTTAAAAGAGGTTACATAACCAACTTGTGTCATAACCATGTTTTAAAATTGAAATATGAAATAAGTATGAGTGTTATACATGCAGGTACTTCAACAGTTGAAATTGTGTTTTCAAAATGTCCGAGAGAAAATTTTAAAATGACGGGCTCACAAAAGTGGTAAAGGCAGGTTAGGAACCAAAACTACCTGAGGTAACAACTGGTGTTGAATCGTCGATGGCTCCCATGTACCTCAGCATACCGTATTCAAGTTCCGCAAATCCCTGCAGTTGAATCTTATTAGTTGAAGGAACACTCAAATTCAAAAGTCCATTAATAGATTAAAAGGTCCCTCAAGGCTCACGCATACCACTCAGAGGAAAGTAGGGATTTTTTGTTTCACGGGAAGCTTTGAAACTAGACTGAGGTTGGTTTCCTTCCAGAGGTATATTTCATGGGCAAGAAGTTTCATGATATGTAAGCAAATAGAAGGTCAAAACTTTTAAACGCAAGATCAATACAGGTTGCCAAGCATTAAAAATCTAATTTTGTAGTTCTAGACTTTTAATTGATAAGTGAACAAAAAGATTAAACATGGCCATAATAAAATTCAAAGACATGTAAATTTACCTCTCCCTTTCCCAATCGAGCCCCTGTCCTTGGGTCAACAGCAACTGATCCAATAACAATAAGATCTACCTTTATCTTTTCATCTAACCCAATCGGTCGTCCATGCTTGGCAACACCAACAGAAGTGCAGGCTTCCTTCATAGTATCCAAAGTTAACATACTGGATTCAAGAACCGAGAAGAAACCTGTTCTCAAACGAGGTTGAGGAGTCAACAACTTCTTCCCATCTGCGAAATATGTTGAAGATATACAGTTAGAAGGAAACTAGAGGAGAAGATAAGAACCTCGAGTCTTGAATTAACTAAATTCTTAAAGTCTTATTTTATTATTATAATTTTATAAAATTGATCACAAATTCTGCTTTAGCCAGTTCAAGTTTCTTAATGTTATTCACATTATGCTCAATTTAGATAATAAAGGACCAGTAAAGAATTAGTCTAACACTCTCACTTATCAAAATAATAAGGCAAATCAAGAGTAAAGATGGCAGGCAATCACAATCACCAAAAGGCAGGTATGTCAAACTTAACAAAGTGAAATATAACACTTTCAGTAAAAAAAATGTACACAGTAAAAGACCGTCATGACCATAGATATCTTAAATGCATAACCATAAAAAGTTTTACCTGACCTACTAACAAAAATACTGAGTGTTACAGGAAAATCCATCTTTTAAGGATTCTAAAATTTACATCAAATTATCGATTTCTGTATTGATTTAGAATCCATATGGTCAGACATACAGTACGCTAGCAGGAGCCTTCAATGTCACAAGATCTTACATGTCCTGATAACTTAGGATTAGATACACAATGTTGTCCACATAACGAGGATTCTCAAATGATTACTAATAAAAATAAAACCTGAAATGTGAAGTTCAGTCACTGACATCTAAGCCAGACCTTCACAACTCTTTCACGCCACATTAATATTACTAAAAAAATAATAGTGTCAATGTATTCTACTCAACAATTTTTTATAAAAGCCTCACTTTTAAAGGCAAAACTAATAGTAGCTTACTGCAAAAAGGGATATACTGATTTACAATGACAATTAATAACCCATACTGATTATCATTCACTTTTAGCTACACCGTACTAATACTACGTTTAGATGGAACAGTTCAGGTTCAGGAAGATGCTCCTGAGCTTACATGATGCAATCCACTAGCTGTCAAGCAGTCATGCATGCAACAACTTCTACCAACTAACTGTCAAGCAGGTTTATTTTTTCTTTTGATATTCTTCACTTAGAATGATGCAACATTTAGACTACTCTTGCAGTCACAACAATAGCAATTGATCAACACCTGAGATTAACATGACAAAATTTAAAACTGAGCCACCGATATTGAGAAGTAGCTAAATGTGCGGTTCTGTATGACTACACAAGCGAGTTTCTAGTAGCATTATTCTTCCACTTTTCATGAGCATATATCTTTCTAAAACCTTTTCATTTCTTGTTATTTCTCACTTATCTACAATCCCTTCAAACTCAGAAAAAATGCAACAAAACCAATGAGGCGTCAACCACACAGCACCACACACAAAAGAAACTTGAACATTCCCCTCCCCACTCAGCGCCACTCAAAACCAATGTTCATAAATAGCATTACCCTCCCCACTCAGCACCACACACAAAAGAAACACCAAATGAAGTATCAGACCTGAAAGAGTGAGAAACCTGACTTGTTTCTGAGGAGAATCTGGATTAACCTTTACACATTGAGCAACTTGAAAAACATCTAGCTCCCTCATCTGCCAAAACCCACATCAAACAGTTCAATTAACCCATTTCAAATCCAGGGTAACTTTGATATGTTTTTTCACTTAACAAGTTTTCTTATGGAAGCTAAAGCTCCTCATATCAATCTCATTCATTTCATTTCGTACTATACTACTTCAAAAAAAGATGTCATTTCATTCAATCTCCTGTTATCTTATCAGATTATATTGAAGTTTATTTAATTTTCCCTTCATCTTGTCTCCTCTATTTATAAAAAAGCTTATTCTTATCCAATCATGCCCTGCTCTTTCATTAAGCGGGTTCTTCACTTTCCATTATAAAATGAATACCTTTTGAGCAGCGACGGGAGCCCCAACGAAATTGGGAATGCGATGGTGAACAGGTCGAGGGTTGTTGGCAAAATTGCGGGCCTCCATCATGTCCCATATCCTCTTTCGGATTACCCATTTCCAGGCCTTCGGGTCAGCGGCTTCCGCCATGGCTCGCCGGGCCTCCGCGTCGAGCGCCAGCCGCTCCGCCTCGTACGCCGCCGCGTCGAAGGGCTGGTTATTCTTGTGTGTTCTGGCAGCTTCCACCTTGAAGCACCGGCGAGGATGCGTGGAGAAGGAAAAGGTGCAGAGAGAGGGAGCCTTGAAGGGGTTGGTTGTGAGCATAAATGGATGTGATAAGCGGAAAGCTTCCATTTTATTACCAAACGTTTCGGTTTGATTTGAAACTATGCTTTGCTCCGGTTACAAGTGTACATATCAAAAAAAAAAAAAACTAAAATATGACGAAAAAAAACCCACTATTATATTTTCCTAAAAAAAAAATAGAAGACTTAGTTTCATTTCATCGTGTAGTTAAAAATACTTTGATCTTCATTCTTATAAAAAAATCTTATTTTAATTATACCGGATGAATTTTTTATTTTTTAAATCCTTACATATAATTTTACTACTTATTAATCTTTACGCCATAATTAAAATATATGTAAATAAAAATATGACTAAGATACAATGTTATCGGATAATGAAAAATAGCAGCAACTCCAAAAATCTTTATAAAATTATAACTGAATCATAATGGAAATATTATAGTAAATAAAATATAATACCATTACATAAACTTTTAATCTTGAGTTGATCCTAAAATTTTTTGAATGACATTGTTGGTCACTTGTGAGCTGATATAGCTAAAACAACTCTTCAAAGAATTTCAATTTGAAGAAAATTCCCAAATACATGTGAATTGTAATTTCATAGCAAAATTGGAATCTAGATATATCACTGCTAGATTTGTCAAATTGGATGACAATGTATCCAACCCGGCCACGTCTATGAGATGTTCTCGAAGTATCATGACCATTGGTCATTATTATTGCTGGAAAATAAGTATAGTTTCTTCAAAATAATTATAGTTGTTAAAATAAATAGTCTTAAAGGAGATTCATTTTCCTAGGAGCATGCTTTAGATCTAGTTCCTAGAAGCATGTTTTAGTCCTAGTTCCTAGGAGCATCTTCTAGAATTCTCCTATTTCCTCTCATCCATTGTATCTCATGTACTATAAATATTGAAACCTAAGAGGAGAGAACACACACTCTCAAATTCACTGTAAAATCTTCTTTTCTTTAATTTCAAGTTGGTATCAGAGCGGGTGGATCCCGCTCTGCCTGTCTTTGTCAAAGGACTGGTCTTTCGTCGTCCGTCGTCCGCCACTGTCTGCCATCGGCCGCCGCCGTATTTTTGCCATCCAGCACCTGGGTTCGAGTCGCCTCGAGGAGCGCAATCCAACCCCGGTGGTCGCGCCTCCGTTCGCTGCTTCACGCGCCGTTCAACGCCGCTGCTTCCATAGGCGCGTGGGTCTCACGCGCCGCTGTCCCGTCGCCGGATCATCTCCAGACCACCTTCGTCTGACTCGTCAGAGCACCTCCACCAGCTACTGTCAACTTATCATGTCTTCAAGGAGTATTCCATCTTTTTCGGGCACTACTTCCATAATTTTGGAAAAATTAAATGGAAAAAATTACTTGTCTTGGTCTGCATCTGTGGAACTTTGGTTCCTTGGTCAAGGGTTTCATGATCATTTGGAAGAAGATGGAAGCTCAGTGCCACAAGATCAAATTCAGCAATGGAAGAAAACTGATTTTCAGCTTTGTGCTCTACTTTGGCAATCAGTAGAGCCTAATATTTTGAGTACGCTTAGGGCCTTTAAAACATGTCATTCTTTTTGGAAGAAGGCCCAAAATATATTCACAAATGATATCCAACGGCTCTACGATTCGGCTAATCGACTATCTTCTTTAAAGCAATCTGACAATGATATGGTAACTTTTATGGCTGAAGCTCAATCTGCTGTCGAGGAATTAAAGGTGTTCTTAGAAGTGGACTCATTAGAAGAAATAAAAGGAAAGTTGGATAAGTTTTACATGGTTATGATTCTTCGAGCAATGAATCCAGAATTTAATCATATTAGGGATCAAATTCTAACTAGTCAAGAAGTCCCTTCTATAGAGAACCTGATAACACATCTCCTTCGGGTTCCATCCCTTAAGCATAGAAATGTCCAAGAGAATGTTGAGTCTTCTACTATGATTTCATTTCGTGGTAAAGGAAATCGTGGTGCTAGAGGAGGGCGTGGTGCTAGAGGGCGTCCCCAATGCACATATTGTAAAAGAATGGGCCACAC
>Ga0214545_1002057_pt1 | contig 38638 bp, 15 predicted proteins | sample CNSS4metaG_FD_160064 | JGI IMG/M metagenome (GOLD analysis project Ga0214545, IMG submission 160064) | Root nodule microbial communities from cowpea collected in UCLA plant growth center, Los Angeles, California, USA - CNSS4 | ecosystem: Host-associated > Plants > Roots > Nodule | place: USA...
TTTTTAAAAAAAAAAATCAAAAAAAAAAATAATAATAATAAAAAAAATAATAAAAAAATTCAAAAAATCGAGGAACTGACACGTGACACTTCCTCTAATGGCGTCAACGTTGACTTAACAGCAAGGGCAAACGTGAGACGTTTCAACAAAAAAGGGGACTATTTTGAGACTTTTAAAAATATGGGTACCATTTTGAGATTTTGACTCCAAAATGGGGACCAAAGGCATAATTAAACCTATATTTTAAATATTTGTTTACTACAATTTTTTAAATTCTAATGAATGTCTTTTTCACACACTAATAAAAGTTATAATACACCACTTGATCAAAATGACACAAGGAACAAATAATAAACATAATAAAAAAAATTGACATAGATCTTGTATCTTTTGAACTCCAATATATATTGGATGGTGATAAAAAATATTTACAGAAATTACATAAAATTTTTATATTGTAGTAAATAAAAGTTACTTATACAATTATAGTGAAAAAATTACAGTATGATTAATAATGAGTTAAAAAATAAAAAATAATTAGATAAAATATATCCAAATAGTATTCTACATGATGAAAATAAATAACAAATAAAAATATTAAAAAATTAACAAATGTGTGCTTGGAAACAATTTGAGAGACAATTGAAAGAAATCGCACAAAAGAAAAACAAATGTATAATTAAGGGTATAAGATGAAAAATACCATATAGATCTAAGAAAACTTTTCAAATATCAACATATATACTCAATGGTTAAGAAATAACGAAAATTGTTTTAGCGAAACAAAAGAGTTCTTCAAATGAAACAAAAATTATTAATAATAAGTAAAGATTTTTTTTATATTACTTAGTAAATGAAACTTGATGTTATTAAACACTTAAATTGAGAGTATTAAACATTCTCATGTGAAAGGAAAATATACAATAAATAAAAATATGAAAAAATAATAAAAATATTCAAATGTGAGACATAAACATTTTTTAATTGACATACATCATTTTAGCATAATTACATAAAGGTTATGATAAGATGAAAAAATATATTAGAGATGCGAATGAGTTTCATGACAAACCAAATAATTAGAAGAAATAAAAAATAGAAAGTATATATATATATATATATATATATATATATGGTTACTTAATTATGAATATTTTAATAATTTAAACGGGACAGAGATATTGCGGGGACAGGTATTATGGTGGGGATATGTACATCCTCATCCTCATTTCCATACCCAATTGAAAAAGTCAGAAATTCCCCATACCCATATCCATACTCATTCTATGCGGGGATTTCTCGTCAAAACGGGGACGGGTTCGGACAATACCTACGGGGACGGACTTATTTGCTATCTCTACTAGTGAGAAGATATAAACATGACTTAGGGATAAAGTTAGAAAGGAATGTGAGAGAAAATTACGAGTTTAACTTTTCCACTAACACTTTGGACAAATAAGGTTGCTTTGATGAGTTGGAATACGAGGTGGAAGAGGTTGAGTTTAACTCTTTCAACTAAAAAATACTAATAACTAACATTGCCGATAAAAAATGGTGAAACTAAAGAATACAATAAAATTGTTTTGTAAAAATAAAATAAAGTTGTTTGCCCTTTAAAAACACCTTAAACCGTGGCGGAACTTGGATACACATTTCAGGGGGCCAAATTACATTTTTTATTTATAATTTTTTTTCTAATAAAAAAAGTTTCCATTTCCAATCATCATTTTTTTTCTACTCAAAACAAGCACACATGATAGTAAAATTCAAACAAATATGACAATAATATATATGAAAGTGAAACATAAAGTTTATCATCAACAATAATATTATTAGAAAAAACAAAAATTACCTTTAGTCAAAGTGTTGCTTTTACGCTCTTTCAATGACTTAAAATCTTCAATAATTGGATCACAACTAAAACTTGTTGCAATATCTCTTTCAATATAGATGATCATACTACTTGCTAAAAATTCAGCCTCCATCACCCGTTCTTGATTATTTTCGTTGCAAAAAAAAGATATTTCAGTTGTAACTATAAAACTAGAAGAGTCATGATATAGACTAGACCCCATTTTATACAAGTTATTCGTACCTCATCAATTTGATTTGGTAGGTATTGCCAAATCAAATTCATTATATGTAACTCTATGAATTTTATACCCACCAAATCAAATTGATGAGGTACAAATGACTTATCTAAAATGGGTCCATATCAGATGCATCTAGAAAATTATCCGATGTCTAGTAATGATGGTTATCCAAGAATATTTCAATATACATGGTTTAACTTATTTTCTTCATGGTTAGAGTATTCGATATTTACCATTAAAAGATGTTGCATATTACTTATTGTGCTATCTTTTTTGTAAAAAACCAAGCGAACGACCTGACTAACATATTTTCATTGTTACATGTAATTGAGTTGATTTTCATTAAATTCTAATTGGCATTGAGTTTATTGTCATCAACATGTTTTAACTTTTTTGAGTGTTTTTTTTTATAGATTTTAAAAGTTTTTATAGCAAGCACTATGATAATCTATATTGCAAGGGACATTGCAACAAACTTCACTTCAGTTATGGTTCCATTATTCAAGATTTTAAGTCATTGGAAGAGCATTGAGAAACACTATGACTAAAGATAATTTTTGCTTTTTTTAATATATGATTGTTCATAATAAACTTTATGTTACACTTTCATATATATTATTATAATATTTTTTTGGATTCTATTATCATATGTGTTTATTTTGAATAAAGAAAATGATGTGAGGAAATAATTTTTTTTAATGTAAAAAAATAATTATATAAAAAAATATAATTTAATCCTTCTAAAATTTTGGTCCAAGTTCCGTCATTAATATTGTATTGAACAAGGATATTTTTATGGGTCAAACTTTTAAGATTATCAAATACCTATTTAGCATAACCAAAGTTAGATAATAATATATATATATATATATATATATATATATATATATACTAACAAATGATCAAGACCATAAAAAAAATACTATAAACATTTTTTGATGATAAATACTCAACTTCTTATTTAACTTTTTATACTCATAGCGAATAAATAGGATATAGTTCCATATATTTAATAAATGTGCAATAAAGTGATAAATCTTACACATATAGGTCAAATTTTACATTTTTATTTATTATATTATATTAAATTTATTAAAATTGATATTTAAAGCTTATAAACACTTTTTTCCGTATTTAACTTTTATATATGTTTGTGTTACGAGTACAAGATGAATTTAATTAGTAGAAATGGTTTAGAGGGTTTTATATAAAATTTTAACTTCTAAGATAACTTAGTTCTGATATTTTTAGGTGACATTAGATATATAAATAAATTTTTTTATTATTCTCATGATTAAACAAGAATATATATATATATATATATATATATATATATATATAAAGATATATATATATATATATATATATATATATATATATAGTGTTTTTAAAAGATCATATTATAATTAGGTTATTTTTAAAAAAAATCATCCAAATTTTTTATCCTCCCAGTACAATACATATTGGAATCTATATAAAATAAAATTTGAGAACCTCACATGTTACAATAACAATTATCTTTTGTACATTCAAATTTGTGCATCAACTTTAATGTTGTGTTTGGATTCGGATATAGATTTGGAAGAGTGGATTTACGTTGATTTGTAGGTAAAGATAAAGTTGTTTGGATTAAGAAAAAGATATTATGATTTAAGCGAAAATGAGTGGAAAGTCGATATATTATGTGATTGGTAAGATTTAATAAATTTTTATTTTAATAGATTAAATTGTATAATTATCATTTTACTCTTCGATGTACAATAAACATTCGCTTAAGTCTGCATTTATTTAAGTCCGCATCATGTATAAATCTACATTTGGAAAGGAAAAATTTTCAGATTAATAATTTTGTGACTTTATTTTCAGAAAAAAAATCACATAAAGTCATTTGACGATTATTTTCGATTCATTCACGTGTGATTATCGATTGACCATTTTGGTAAAATTCGACTAAGGATAAAAAATGCACCCATAGCTTGATTTATTTAACTGATGATAAATAAGTAGAATCTTTCAACTCACTCACATTAACATCAAGGTTGATAACACCTTCTAATGAGTCGAAAATAACATTGTGTTGGTTAACTTCATATAACATATCTCTTATATCTATCATATTTTCACAATCTCCAAACATTTCCAACACCCATAATATTTCATAGTATAATTATATGACCTGTAATATTTCATATTGTATTATGACTCCTAAAATTTCATAAATTTGTATCCCAATTAAGTCCACATTAAATTTTTAAGATCAAAATGCGGACTTAAACGAATGTTTACTGTAATTATATATATATATATATATATATATATATATATATTATAATATATATTAATAGATTAAATAACAGGAAGAATTATGTAAATTTAACGTGATGAGGTGATTTTCCTTGTAAATCTTTTCCGTTTAGAGAGTGCCAAAATTTGGAATTCACTCGCAAATCAACACTCTCAATTTCCTACAAATTAGTTGAATCAAACATGTTTCGCGTTTTGTTTTTTATCTGCGTGAAGAGTACTGATGCAGAACCAAATACAACATAAGTAATATTTGATGAAGAGAAAGTTCTACCATTTGGTGCAGAAAAAATTTTCTAAACTATTTTTTTTTTGTATAAAAATGAACTTTTACAAAATTTTATGGAATATATTAACTAGGGATTTACTATCTTAGCAATAATGTATTAGTTTTAACTAATTTATTTTTAAATTTCACTCAAAATAAAATATTTCCAACAATATATTTAGAAACACTATTCTAAAATATTTTGAAGAGTAAAAAATAAGAAAATAAAATAAAACAAAATAGTTCCGAAATGAAAATTAGTTTTTACATAAATTACTATATAGAAATTCTTTAATATAATTTTTTTAAAAGTACAAAATATTTTTAATTTATAACAAACTAATTTTAATTTAAAAAAAAAAATCTTTAATGTTCAAAAAATTAGTGTCTTTTAATCTTTTAAAATTTTAAATAAAACTATAAATTGTTTCTACCATCGGGAATACTGAGTAAATAATTGGTCAACAAAATGACAGTAATTATGATGATAAAGGCTAGTTAATGACACCTACTATATAACAGTGACAATTATGATAATTAAATACAATTAAAAAATTAATTTTGGTCAGACCATAGATTGAAAGGTGCATGCAGAAGCATAGGGAAGATAAAAACACTTCATTGGTATAATTAAAGGTTAGTTAATGAGAGCAGACACACAAGAACCCTAATTGGAGAGATTCAATCTTTTCAAACCTACCTATTTCTGTGTATCACATTAATTTTATCTTTTGTTCTTTCTTTAATAGGCACAGATTTTTCTTTTTCTTTTCATGTGCAACCATTCACCCTGATCCTACTTGTAACCTAGTATCTGTAGCTCTAGGTTAGACGTTGCTTTCCAAACTTTGTTTTTTCTACTTATTATTAATTTTTAATTTTGCATCATATATTCCCTCATTTTTCTTCATATATATTTTATTTTATTTTTCTAAAATTGCGTGTCTTTTTCTGTATCATTAGCTTTTTCTTAGTGCTTTCATGCATCTTCTTATATATACTTGCAAGGAATATTATTGATATTGTTATGTTCCTTTTTAAGTTGAATAGAATCCAAGAAGTTAATTATTTGCATCCTACCTATAATTTCACTCCACTTGTTTTATTCTTCTTTATTTGGTAATACAATATTACTTTTCACTGGAATATGCTGTAATTCAAAAGTAGCAAAATCATATTTTCATGTTTGTTACAAAAATCTTTTCCTACAATTAGGAGAGCTATAAAGAACTAGAAAGTTTAAAAAAATGAATAATATGATAAAGAAAAATAGAAACATAAATTATAAAAGGATTAAACATGTTTTCAATCTTAATTTTAGACGCGAAAATAAAATTTGTTTTTATCCAAATTTTGATGTAATTGAATTTATTTCATACCGACATGTGAGATGTTTAAACTATTTGACATATTTCAGTTCAAATATCGGCCTAAAATACCGTTTAACACATCAAAAAAATTAATATCGTTGGGTTAAAAAGATTATTCATTTTTAAAGTTTGAAAATTAAAATATATCAAAATTTGAATAAAAAACGAATTCTAATTTTTTGTCTAAGTTTAGGGAGTAATAACATATTCTGCTTATTTCCAAGGATGAGGTTGATGGAGAGTAAGTAGATCGATTTAAGAGAAGAGGAGAATAAAATAATTTATTTTCAGGGATGGAGAAATGAAAGTAAAAATATTTGAAGATAAAATTTGATAAAACACTTATGATTAAAATTAATATAAAATAAATTGTAATTATTATTATAAAACACTTATTATAATAATAATAATAATTATTATTATTATTATTAGTATTTATATTATTATATAATAATGATAATATAATGATAATAATAATTATTATTAAAATTATTAATTATTATAATTATTATTAATTATTATAATTATTATTAATTATTATAAATGTTATTAATTTTATAATTAATTATTCAGAAGATTTAATAAAATTATTATTGTTATTATTATTTTCAATAGTTTTGATCTCACAATTAATGTTATTATTAAAGTTTGGTATTAAATTGTCTTTCCCAACTCATCCTTATCCATCTCATCCATACAAGTATGGAAATATTATATTAATTTTTTCTTAAATTCATCTGTACAAAGCACCTATTATCAATAAAAGGAAACGTATTTTGCCCTTCCTTATCTATCATTTCCAATCCTCTAAAATAGTGGATATGAGAAAAAATAATAAATATATAGTATATTAGTGATAAAATAGATAGAGAAAAAAATAAAGATAATTTATTAACAATATCAATATTAATTTTGTTTGAATAACATTGAGCTTAAAAAATTTTAGTAAGTTCAAATTCTTTAAATAATGAAGCTAGTTATTAAATATAAATGTGAAAACTTTTGATTCTAGTAATATATACTTGATTTATCAGTAATTCCCAGTAATTTTGCCATGATTAATACTTGTTTACTTTTAAGATTGGATTCTTCAACATATAGAAAGGTGAGAATTTTCTTTGTTTACTTACACTGATTTGCTAAGATTTGAAAGAGTGGATTTAAGGGATTGGAGTATGATGAATCTACGTCCAAATGCAAAGATTGAAGGATATATTTACAGTTCATAAAATCTATTTTACTTAAATATCCTGTTATCATTTGAAATTATATTGGAGTTATATGTAAAGAGGATGAAATGAAAAAAAATGCAAAAATGAATAGAAGATCATTATAAAGGAATTTAATAATAATAATAATAATAATAATAAATAAAATAATAATTATATTAATAATAAAATTAAATAATAATATAATAATAATATAAACTCATACAAATACTAATTACATGAGTAGTAATATAGTAATTTATCTTTTATATCTATAAAAATATTTTTTTATCTATTACATTAATCAAATTACTCACAAACTTTACTCTCAAATTCACTTACAATTATCTCTAAATCTTTTTAAAAAAAAAACACACAATTCATCGTATTCACTCAAATCCATCCATTCTCTCTCCCTCAAATCCATCTCTTAAAGTGAATAGACCTAATACTTAACTCATTAAATTTATAACAAAAAGAAAATACTTAATAATTTAATATTTCATTAAAATTAAAGAAAATAATGTGATTTATTAGAAGTACCTAATCACTTTATCTTTATTATGATGTTTTGCAATCTAGCAAAACAAACTAATAAGATTCTTTGATATCTGTTCCCCGACTTCCCCAATGAATCCTCTTGGCCTTTATCAACACTCCATTTCACCACCTATATAATAACCTCTTCCTTTGTCTTTCCCTTTCACTCAAACACAAAAACACTTCTCTTCTTTCTTACTCTCTCATATCACTCTTCAACCAAACCCTTTTTCTCTTTTCCCTCATCCAAAAACATGTTGATCCCTCATTCATCAGTGCTGGTTGCACCCCAAACCACCACCCCCATCCACTTGGATGCACCTCTCCTTAACCATTCCAACATACCCTCTGAGTTTGTGTGGCCTGACAATGAGAAACCATGCCTTCAGCCACCATCACTCAAGATCCCACCCATTGACATGAAAAGCTTCCTCTCAAGAGATCCACAGGCTGTGGAAGCCATTTGTGCAGAGGTGAGTGAGGCATGCAAGAAGCATGGCTTCTTCCTTGTTGTCAACCATGGTGTTGATAAGAAGCTCCTAGAGAGAGCTCACAAGCTCATAGACACTTTCTTCTGCATGGAACTCCCAGAGAAGCAGCAGCTTCAGAGAAAGCTGGGAGAACACTGTGGCTATGCTAATAGCTTCATTGGGAGATTCTCCTCCAAACTCCCCTGGAAGGAAACACTCTCTTTCCATTACTCTAATGATAAATCCACCAGAACTGTTGAGGACTATTTTCTAACTTCCATGGGTGAAGATTACAGAGAGTTTGGGTAAGATTTTTTACTCAATGCAGTTTTTTCTTTCATGTAAATATGCTTACTTTTTACCCCCTAAAAGACAAAAAATCTGTCTGTTCTTTAACTAAATCATTTGAATTGCTATGAAAGTTCAAAATAAAAAAACACACACACACACACACCCTTTCTGTTTTACACAGATAAGGTAAAATCCTTTTCTGTTAAGAATCTTTTCTGAGTTTCCTTTTGTTGTCTTTCTCTACAACAACACATGCATGCACACACACATATCTGAATACTCTTGTTTTGATGTGCAACAGGAGTATGTTTCAAGAGTACTGTGAGGTGATGAGCAAGCTGTCTCTCGAGATCATGGAGCTTCTGGGAATGAGTCTGGGAGTAAGCAGAGAATGTTTCAGAGATTTCTTCGAAGACAATGAGTCTGTTATGAGGTTGAACTACTACCCACCATGCCTAAAACCAGAGCTAGCTTTAGGAACTGGGCCTCATTGCGACCCCACTTCCCTAACCGTTCTCCACCAAGATCAAGTCGAGGGCCTCCAAGTCTTTGTCGATGGAAGATGGTACTCTGTCGCCCCAAAAGAAGATGCGTTCGTTGTCAACATTGGCGACACATTTATGGTAAGGATCGTATAATTACAAGGTTGACATGTTGCTTTTTGCATCATAATGGACACTATGTCTTGTAGGTCCATAACTGTCCTTAAAAACAATGAACTCGATTCAATTACCACAATGATTAAGTTTAATCTTTTTTTCTTTTCAGGCTCTTTCCAATGGGATATTCAAGAGTTGCTTGCATAGAGCTGTTGTGAACAACCAGGTTGTGAGAAAATCTCTGGCTTTCTTCCTTTGTCCGAATAAAGACAAAGTGGTGAGTACTCCGAAGGAACTAGTTACCGCCGAGAATCCAAAGAAATATCCAGACTTCACATGGCGAACTCTTCTTGAATTCACACAGAAACATTACAGGTCTGACGAGGAAACACTTGATGCCTTCTCGAAATGGTTGCTGGAGGAAAACAAGTGAACAGGTGGACCCCACCAGTGTTCCATGGCCAACAACACTCTCTAAACTAAGCTTTAACTTGTTTCTGTTTTCTGTGAGGACGATGACATCATGTGAAGAAGTGAAAAAGAGAGTGTTTTTGGTGGGCTGGTTCTGGAGAAAAAACATAAAATAAACATGAATAAATGTTGTTAGTGTTGGGAGAATAAGTGCAAATGGAAGAACTAAGACCATTTTGTAGGAATAAAGAGTTTGTTTTGTGTAGTGAAGTTATTCCATGTTGTCACTACTAATGCATTACTACTTGTCTTAAGCTTTGTTCTAGTTTCGTCTTATGCATATGATGTCCAACTTTTAATTATTCAATAAATTGCTTTGCATTTGTGTCATCACATCACGATGTTTTATGCGAAATCTCCAAAATCTTCAGTGCTTAGTTTAATTGCGACTCTAACTCAACACTCGTGATATGGATAATGCTGTCGCCATCTTTTTGGGACTCACCAATTTTAATTTTCAAAATAATTTAAGTTTTTTTCGATAAATAAATTGTTAATATCAAAGAAAATTTAATATATATTTTTCCCTTTTACATAACTGGTTGAAGATTAAGGTGTTTACCTGTTGTTAGTAGAAAAAAACTGAACAAAGTAATTAATTATAATACTCAAAAGACATGTTAATTAGTTTATTCAATAGTAAAATCGAAGTATTAAAATAGAAAATAGAGTGTTCTGTTCTTCTGATCACTCATCAAACATTACCTATGCAACCACTCATTAATAAATCATGAAAACATGCACTTACAATTTTGATGATGTGATCCATCCTTAAGCTTTATCTAGACATATAATTCTTTTTGTTGTTGTCAACATAAAAAAATATAAGAGATCTGATCCTTGTAAAAAAAATACAACTAGAGAGGGTTATAAGATATAGTTATTTGTATAAAATAACAAAGTTAATCATAAACTCAATTCTCTTTAAATATATTTACATTTATAAAAGACACAACAATCATGAAATATGAGTCAAATATATATATATAAAATTGACATAATTTATAAGATGTTTAATTTTCTTATTTCCAATTAACATGAGACATAATCTCACATTTAAAATTAATCAAGATATACCTTATTTTAACTTAAATTAGAGAGTCTAAATATTAAGAGAAAATTAAATTAATCCTCATATTATCTTCCTTCTATCAAACATGAACTTTGATATTAGGAAAACTGTTTTATCGATCAATAAGAAAAATCACTCACTATTATAAAAATTCATATTTTATGTCAATTTTATTTTGAATTTTTTTAAAAAAATACTTATAAATTTTGTTATGAAGAAAATTACAAGAAATTATCACCAAATTTTTTGTAAAATATTTTTTATAAAACACTTCTCACAACAAATTTTATTAAAAAATACTTACCAATTTTATAATTTTGTAGAAAATAATTACTCACGAAGAAATTATCTTCAATTGAAATTCTTAAAAAAAATAGCAAGAAAACATAGTTTTTTAACAGAAAATTGTAATTTATGTAAAATAAAAGTTTTTAACAGTGACCTTAAATTTGATTCATCGCAATCATAACCATGTGTATGACATGTTTGTTGTCTCAAAAGAAAAAAAATGGTGTTAGCTTGTTCATTATGATTTTTTCTCTTCTGCATGCAAAACAAACAGTGTTTCATTTGTGATTTCAGACGAGGCTGATTTATTTTAATGAGAATTTTTCACATTTTAATTTAGATTTTTACGAAATTCATGGAGTTATCTAGTTTGAAGTGTTGACTACATCTCCATCAAACGTGAAACACTAGTTTCTTCTTTCTGCATTCAAAAAGCTGAAACGAAACTCATGCACGCTATTTCAAACCTGTGAAACATGGTATGATGAAATGATTTAATGAATATTATTATTATTATTTATTTTTCTTTTGTGTGTGTGAGATGATAAGGACCACACAATAAGAAGAATATGTTATGTGAAAATGGTGGCACACAATTTGAAACTTCACCGACTGAGGTTGGACTCAATTGGTGCTTTTATATCCAACACGACAAAATGTCACTTTAATAACACTGCATGCAACCAAGTCATTATAACCTTAGCAGCAAACTTTGTTTCTAGCAATGCAACACGGTCCAATGGTTGTTTCATTCATCACACTTCACAAGAAAAACCACAGAACATACATGTTTTAGCGTGCCATTATTAATATAATAATGTATGATTATTCCACTTGATGGAACTTTAATTTTGTGGAATTAGTGTCACATCAACAATAGATATTGGATTACTCTATTCTTTAAGCATTAATCTTCGTTTATATGCGTAAAGTTGTTTAACTCCTTTAACAAAAGCACAGCAGAAACGACTAGCCATCCTAATTACTCAAAAACATGTTTAGCAAAAGGTTTTAACAATGATTAGGGATAAGCTCGAAATTATTTAAATCTCATTATTGTTCCCTAAAAGATAGTGCATGATGAATTGAATTGATTGATTATCAACTCAAGTTTATTATTATAGATATATTAATAATAAAATCATTTATGGATTTAAACCTTATTTTTATATTATTTGTTAAAGACTTTCTGAATGAACATGCTAAGGTTTCATCCTTGGTGTAGAGGTATAATAGGTTTTAAATTGTTAGTAAAATTCAAATGCGATTTTATAAATTGTTTTTTCTTTCACTCAAACTTTAGAGGTCTCAATATCATGTTCTGATGCAACTGCTCATGTTTTTTGCCTATATATGTAAAAAACTGATGATGTTTTTTCAGATTTTTTTCATGCATACTAATCATTAGAAATGAATACTTGTAATTCATTTTAGACAATTTTTACTAAATATCTATAATTGGCCAAGTTAAAAAATTTTAATTTTTAATTAACATTTGAACCTTTTAATTAATATTTCAACTTTAAAACAATATGTTTAAATTTAAATCTTTGAGCAATTTTTATCTTTAGCTTGTATATGTTTTTTTGCTAACATATAATGAAAAATAACACTTGGTATTAAAAACTCATACCAAGTGCATGAAAGAGTGAAAAGACTTCGAGTCACAATTTATAGTAATTAAAATTACAAGTATTAATTTATCAGACTAAATAAATATAAAATTGCATGAGAAAAAAAAAAACGGTTTTCATTATTATATCAGTGTTATAAAACAAAATTTAGTGACACACGCGTAATTTCACTTTTTATGTATTTTTAAAATTTATTTTCTATTTTATTTATGCAATTTTAGTTCATCCTCCATCTTCATATGTCATATTTATTAAACACTAAATGTGATCATGTAAGTGTTACACCTACAGAAATACTTCCCAATAAAAAAAAAATTACTGCTAATATTTAAGTAAAATATTAACTTAAGTCTCTTAATTTCATATAGTTACTTTTTTAATTCTTAAATTAAAATGATTTGTGTCCTTCCTACTCATCAAAGCAATCTCATTGAGTTAGAGAAGAAAAAAAAATCCATAACATACAATTCAGTCAATATAGATGATTATATATGCACTCTCTTACTTATTCAACTCATTTCATTATTCAAATATGTAATACTTTTCTAGTCAATCATTAAGGTTTTATTAAAAAAAATTTAAAAGACAAATAAAAAAAATTGACATGCCCAATTATACACGTTTTATTTTATAATAAATTCATTTATTACATGTAATATTTGGTAATTTGTCATTCGTTTGTAAAATATGTAACAATCCTAATGGACCGACGGAAAGAGATCAACCTATTTTTCATACTAAATGTGTGTTTAGTTATGGGTCGAATTGATGTAGAATTAATTAGAATCGATGTTCTAATATAGAATCAGGATATGTTTAGTTTTCAAGATCAATTAAAGGGTAAAAAATTTACGTAGAATAAGAAATAACTAATTCTTACTTCAGCATTGGAATCAATTTTCCAACGCTGTACCAAACACACCCTAATTTTTACAATATTTAGATTACTAAAAAAATAATTGTATTTCTTAGGACACATTTTTTTCATATACTTTTAAAGACTAAAAGATAAGAGACTAAAAATATATTAAAGTAATTATAAATGCAAGAAATAGTAAAAAAAAGACAAAAAATTATAAAAACAAAACTAATTAAAAATATTAAGTCATTATTGTACACTTGCATTTGAAGACAAAGATGTACACTTGCACTTCTAATTTTTCTAAGCTACAATTATGATAAGATTTAATGTTAAATATAAACCCTAAATTTATATATTGATTCCATTATTTTTGAAAGTCACACATTGACTAAAGATAAAACAATTTTATAGTATATAAAAGTGGGTGCAAACTTTACTTTACAAGCAGGTGTTATGAGGTTGAGTTAGACTTAAAGTCTACTTGTTAATATGATATGAGAGTCAATTGTATCACTTGTTATGAAGAAATTTGTTGTTTGTTGGACATGTTATTCCACCCTTTACCGGACTGTTATCGGACCACCTATTTATATCTAGTCTCATAAATAAGATGTATATATCTCGATATGAAGAAATGTGTTGAAAGTTCGACAATATTTATATTCATATATTGTATAATAATAATAATAATAATAATAATAATAATAATAATAATAATAATAATAATAATAATAATAATAATAATAATAATAATAATAACTATTATTATTAATAAATTGTTGAGAGTCTAGAATCCAATTGATTGAATTGGACCTATTTACATTTGATTCCTCTTTTGAATAAATAGAGAAGGTGACTAACTTTAATGGTTAAGTTGCAAAGAAAACTGTAGGAAGTTATAAAGTTAGTGAGAGGGGTATACCTTGAAGATTATCACAAACATGTTATGTTATGATATGATGTTTTGTTTTGTTGTTGTAGAAAAAGTAGAAACTAATCCAATGAATTGGGCAATGGTACAAAATATGTTTGAGATTCTAAGGAGTTATTAAGAAATGAGTTGTTTTAGCACTTACCATAACAAACAAATGTCATATTCATCAAACATGTCAAATAATTTGTAAAGTGATTCGGACCTACTATGTTTTCTATCTACGGTGTTTTTTTCTTACCCAACCCTCGTAATTTTTTAAATAACCGTTTTACCTTGATTTCTGGATAATTTATTTTAAAATTTTTGATTTAATTACTTATGGTTTCTGTTATCAAAAAATATTAAATTGGCCTTCACTTTTTTAGTTTCAATTTTGTTTCGATTTTTAAAAAATTACAATTTAGTTATTTTTGTTAAATTTTTTGAAACGAAATGATATTTCATCAAAATTAAAATTTTTAATAAAAATAATTTATTTTGTTGGTGTAATTAACATAGTCTTAGTGTAAATTTTGATGAAAAATTCTTATTCTGTTTCAAGAAATTAAGAAAAAAAATTAAATTTCATCAATTTTACAAAATTGGAATCAAATTAAGATAAACAAAAAAATTAGAGGATGAACTTGACATTTTTTGTCCTAATAAAATTATAAAAGTGATTAAACCAAATTTTTTGAAAAATAAAATTTTTATAATTTTTATAATATAATTTTTGGACCATGATTTTTGGAACAATTTTCTCGAAATATATTAAATGCTTTCTAAAATACGTTTTCAAGAATAACTTTTTTAAATATACTTTTTGCCTTTACATATACATTTCTTTCATAACGAATTTAACGAGTTTTTAGATATGATTTTCATAACAGAATTTTTTTAAAAATGCTTTCTGAAATATAAATAATAACTTCTACAATGAATTTTTCAAAACAAAATTTCTTTTGGAACAAGTTCTCTCCCTCTTTTTTTTTTTTTTTTTTTTTTTTTTCTTTCTCTCAAAGTACAGTGGAGAATGAATGTACAGTGATTATAGTGCAGCAGTAGCAAAAGAGGTGTTTTAATCTTTTTCTGTTAGTATTAGATGCATTTAGTAATAATGGAGGTGCAGGAAGTAAAAGCTCTATCAAATTAAGCTTGAACCTTTAGATACGCAATTCATTTGGGCCAAATTCTGCAGATCGTGATCCATATGGTAATATGACTAATGATTAACAACATTTCATAAGCATATCTGTAGATTTTGCATGGTTGTCAATGAGAATAATAACAAATAATATATATACACAATAAAGCTCATCACTTAATAATTTAAATTGGAAATAACTATTTTTTTTTCAGAAATTTTAAGTTTTGAATAATGTAGTCCAAGGATTTTCTTTTTTCTGAGCTTAATCAGAGATGATGAAATTAGAGAAACGAGAAATAAAAGAAAAAAAAAAGGGTTATTGTTTGGATGGGTTGATAAAAGATACAGGAAAAGTTTGCACAGGTGAGATCTATCAAAACCATTGAAATTGGATGGAAATAGTTGTAATATTTTTTATATTTATGTTTTAAGTTTTAAAAAACGAAGATTTTTATGAAAAATATTTTTCTGTAATAAATTGGGAAAAAAGTTTATTGTTTGGGATTTTTTTTTTTGGATAAATGATTTCTTTCACTCTCTTATTGTATTATTTTCGTGCTTTTTCCCTTTATGTCTGTCATTTCTATTTGTTCTCTTTTATTTCATTCTTAATGAAGAAACAAAGTATTACTATATGAATGTGGTGTCATTAAAGAGTGCTGTGATATTCTTCCAATTACCCTCCTCAAAAAAAGAAAAAAAAATGTAAGTCACTAAACTTTCCAAAATAATCTCCAACCATTCTAATTTTGCCAAGAATTTTTTTAATATATGTACTTTTTATATAAAAGTTATCAAATAAACCCAAATTTATTTAGATTAATTTCTTCATAAATATTTATAAAATAATATTTTTTGTCTATAAATTAAAAATCAATTTATGCATATTAAGTTTTAGAAGTTAAAATGCACAATTACAGAGGAAAAAAAGAACATATATTTTTTTAAAATTTAATTAATTATTTTTTTAATACATCTTTCATATCTCTTAATAAGGTTAATGACAATTTAAATGTAATTTCTTTTTAACTTTATAATACACAATTTAAAAATAAAACTGTGATTGGAGTTTCTGACTAAAAAATACTCTAAAGTAAACATCTCAAATGCAGTATATTTGTTTATTTTCTATTTCTACAAATGTTTGACAAAGAAATTTATTGAAATGTATTTAAATGTGTGATTAAGTAACCACTTAAAAGTTTGCATAATCAAGAACATAGTGTTTCATGTGAAAAATTGAACACATTCACCACCTGGGTACTTACCAAGGCAAAATCTCTGCTCATTGTTTCACTTCTATACGAATTCATCCTTCCCCACAGCCAATACATTGTCATTATGTTTCTCATCATCAATGACAAGCACTTCGAAGAAGGTGAAGCTCCCATAAAATGGGGTTTGAGAAATTTAAACTCTTGACCATTACATAACAGCACAACAATGCGAAGTTGAACAGAAAAAAACTAAAATAGATGTAGCTTATTTGATAGTGGAAATAGTTACAGTAAAACACAAAGGTTTTATCAGAACATTGAGAGATCTAAGCCAAGGCCTTAAAATCTTATATAACATTTTCAACCTTTTTTTTTTCTTTTATCAAATATTAGTTGTTAATATACTGTTTTTTGTTATAAGAGATTCAAATCAATTGCTTATATCATCTTTACTCTTTTTTTTTTTCCTTTGTTTTCATCTTACCTCCAAGTTAATCTTATAACTACATATATAACATATTTCACTCGATGAGCTGAATGCTACAGAAACATCTCAGTTTCTTTAAAGCAAGAAAAGTAGGACCAGAGCTTCTAGTATCACACACAACAATTGAGTTTACTTTTGAAAGTCATACTTCTGTTAGAACTGAGATGTTTTCCATTCTGATGATTTTTCTTTTTCTTTTATCACTTAGTGTTTTTTTTTAAATTAAAATAAAGTGCTTCTCATGCAAGATAAGTAGTTTAATACCTATAGAGCAAATGTGTGCTTTCTTAAGGTCTACAAAAGCAACTCTTAGGGTTCATGCAAGAATTGAGTACCAGGTCAGTTACTTGAAAAGAAAACTTGCAGAGCTTCTGCTGCAAGTTTACAACATTCATTGAAACCATTTGAAGTAAATGAAGAAGCATGTGGGGAGAGGACCACATTATCCAAAGCAAAGAGATCATTGGGAACAATAGGCTCATTCTCAAAGACATCCAAGCCAGCACCCCCTATCTCCCCTTCCATCAAACACTGCACCAATTCCTTTTCATCAATCAGAGCTCCACGCCCAACATTCACAATAAATCCATTTTTTCCCAACGCCAACATCACTTCCCTATTCACCATGTGCCTTGTTTCTTCATTTAACGAGCAACAAAGCACAAGGACATCACTATCACCAGCAAGCTCAACAACATTAGAATAAAAGGGGTATGAGACAAATGGCTTCTCGTTTCTTGAATTGTACATCATTTTGCAACCAAAGGCCTCAAGCCTTTCAGCAACTGCTGTGCCAATTTTTCCCAATCCAACAATCCCTACTCGCTTGCCTTTTAGCTGAAACACAAAGCTGAGTGCTAGTTACCATTCATGCTCGAAAAATTCATGTTTTATTTGTCTATTCTAATGAGTACTAAAAGCAAAACAACACTGACTACCTTCTCCAGACATAGAAAGTGAAATTTCAGTTTAACTAAATTCTACAAAATCGACTTATAATATGAGATTTACACTCACTTATATACCAAGAATTTACCTTATCTTTTAGTTGATGTAAGACTTCTAACAAGCACTTGATTAGAGTTGATATTGTTAAAAAAGACATGTTTTGACTGGATTTTTAGCAATAACAATTGTGTAGGTTTTACTCCATATTTAATTATCTCCATTCAAGATTTGGTTCTTTCAAATAGATATTTACTAATAGTATAAAGTTATAGAAAAACAGTGATGGAGAATATTTTGCCAGTACTCCACTCATTGAAAATCGTCATTCAAGTAGAAATAGGAGATCGGAAACATTTGCACGAAACAGATACACCATGTTTGAAAAGCACATGCATAGATAGAAGAAGTAGAAGAATGAGTAGTAGTACCTTGGAACCAAAAGAAAGATTGAAGGGCATAGAAGGACCCCATTTCCGAACATGTCGATCAGCGGCAGAAATTTTGCACACTACATCAAGCAACAACCCCACAGCCATATCAGCAACATCACCGGCATGATCTCCAGCAGCAGAGACAACCTGAATACTATGACGGCTGCATTCTACCAAGTCTATGTGGTCGGTTCCAGCACTGCTGGTCACAATGATGCGGAGTGATGGGAGGAGACGGATGGCATCTGCTGTGACCTTCTGTACAGGGTTGCACAATATGGCTTGAATGGATGAGGGGTCAACCTTTTGCTGAGTGAGGAATTGGTGGAGAGAGATTTGTGAGGAGAAAGCTTTGATGAAACGGTAGTTGTGAGAGTTTTGGGCTTCAAAAATTGGAAAGATTGTTGGAGGACCAAACACTAGGAGTGGTTGAAGCTCCTTATTATCTTTTAGGTTGTGTTTGTCTTCCATTGCCATTGATGGTTGAGCTCCTGGAAAGTGGTATTGTCAAACTATAGAAATATTTATTCTTACTTTCAATCTTATTCTAAAATCTAGAACACTGTCAAACTAACAAGGACAGAACTAAAAGAGGAATGGTACTATTGCATCCTATATGCAGTGCACATTCAGCCACAATAACCACAAAACATAAGAATAGGAGTGCCCTTTATTTTGATCACCAATTGGTGATCAAAATGCTCCATTTCTTCATGATGTTTTCCATTTTCTGTTTTCAAACTTGAACACACCATGTATATATGTAATACTCATTCACATTCCATGAAGGGGTTGGCAGAAAGTGGAATAAAATTCAAAACCTTGTGGAAACATGTAGAAGAGCTTAAAAGTGGAAAACTAAATCCAAACTATGCAGAAGTTCCCAGCTGGAAAATTTATCAAACACTACACCCGCATAGAACAAGTAAATGCTCATGAATGTAACGTGCTTATACACAAAAGCTGCATCTAAACCAAACCGAATTAATTTGCTTACCAGAAGAGATCAGCTGAGAAAGCAAGTCAGAGAAGTAGAGTGATTAAGTTTTGACTTTGGTAGCCCAACTCCATCATGTGCTGTGGGGAATCTTTGGGATGAAAATTTGATTCGATTCATACAGTACCAATAATTCACAACAACAAAACAAAATATCCGGATAACTTTTTCAGGCACAAGAGAATAATTTATTTATTTATTTAGAAAATTTAAATTTTCTTAATCTAAAATAATATGTTTGGACGAAGAAATTAAAAGAAAATTGAAATTAAGAAATTTTAAGAAGATATTTCAAATAACTAAATAATAGAATTTCAAATTCATTAAAAAAAGAAATTGAAATTTTATGGAATTTCTCATTGATTAGGATAAAAGATGAGCGAAGATTACTCGACCCACAATTATCCGAATGACTCAGCCGAATTCAGTTATATTTCGCTCAGTGACGACTTGGCTGAAATTCTGTCTGAATTGACTTGATCGAATTCGGCCAAATTTCGGTTGGGGTCGACTTGGCCGAGTTCGACTAAATCTTTATCTAGAGCCAACTTAATCTTATCTGGTGAGAGTCGACTCGATTGAAAATTGGTCGGGACTAACTCGATCAAATTCAGTCGGGGCCGTCTTGGCTGAGTATAGTCAATTTTTGGTTGGGGCCGACTTGGCCGAAATTCGATCAAATTTGGCCGAGTTGATCTGATCGAAATTCAGTCAAGTTGTTCTCGTCCAAAATTGGACCACATTTAACTGAGTTGACCCCGACCGAATTTGGCCGAGTCGATCCCGAACTAAATTTGGCCAAATTGGACTGAGTTTATGCCAACAAAAATTTGACTGAATTCAGTCGAGTTAACCCAATTGAAATTTGATCGAATTTAAATATTTTAATTTGACTAATATATTTTTTAAATTTAATTTCAAATTTTTATTTATTAAAATAAATATTGTTATAATGACACTTTATCTCACAGGAGAAATTCAATTATTTTATCCAAATAAGAAATTGAAATGTGAGATATTTGAATTACTCTATCCAACCAAACTATTTAGAAAATGAAAAAAATTCAATTCCAAAAAATTCAAATGCAATATATTTCAATTTCTTAGAATTATTAAAATGTTTTATCCAAACACAAAGTTATTTCTTGATTGATTGGTATTGACTTAAATAATTCTAATATTTTAGCATTTAGGTAGTTGTCTCATGGTTTCTCTCTTAGTGTCATACATGTAACATGTGTGTAGTCGTTCTTTTCATTATTCAACAATTTTAAAGGTTAGTGGTATTATTATGATATGATTGAAGTATGCTCATGGAAAAACTTTTGCGATCAAAGGAATGTTGAAGTTTGATTGAAGACAGAGTAGCTCCATAAGCAGAGTAACTTGAATCTAGTAATCTTTTTATTGATCTAGATGAAACCTTCAAAAACAAATATCAGGGAGAAGGAATAAACAAATCTATTTCCACATGCAGCCATGTGGAGATTCTTGAATTGGTCATACTCATACTTATGGATTAATCAATCCAATATCCAATAGTGGCAAAAGGTACAACATCAATTTCATTGATGACTTAGTAAAAAACATGAGTCTACTTTTTGTTGAAAAAATTAAATTTCTTTTAACTTTAAAAAATTTAGTAATAAAGAATTTCGTATAAATCGTGAGAATGAGTTTACATTACTTGAATTCACACATTTTTTATAGTTAGAATGGTATTTGAAGGCAACTGATAATCCTCTATACTCCTTAACAGAATGGTATAACAGGATAAAAAAAATTAGACAATCATAATTATGGTTTAGAGAATAGTATTTGGACAATAAATTCTAAAAACAATTCAACATACTTTTCGGCCTGAAGTTGTAAACTGGATAGTTCTTCTTAATCGAGTCCAACATTTGTAGTAAAGAACAAAGTCATAGAAGAGGCTTTGAGTGGATACAAAAGTAAAAAAATAATGTATTTTTCTTGATGTTCCAGACAAAAAATTTAGTGTCTTTCGGTCTTTATAAGAAAATAAGAACTCTCTTTACTTAAAGTGAACAGATAACACTAAGACCAAAATAATTCTATCCATTAGTCATGAAAGTTAACGTTTTATTTATAAGCAAATTAGTTACCAATTGTTTATTCTCTGAAAAATGAGAGAATATGTCAGTTATCTAAAATAATAACCGAATATTCAATCTTTCCTATACAATAATATTTGTTAATCAAATCTCAACTACTCACAAGACAGACGTAGTACAATTCCTAGGCCCATAACTTATAGGTTGACTTTTGGATGTCTCATCTATCTTCGAGTATTGGGTCGAGCCTTGGACGACTAGGACGGTACATAACCCCTAGCCTTGATTTTCTCACGTCATTTCTAGGTAAGTTTCTTTCTTTTTGTTAAATTTGGCGTCCGTCTCTAGCCGCTTAATAATTTATGATTTACTTTACCTTCAAAATAAACAACTTGTTTGTGAGTCGTATGAATTTTTTATCCCTTGTTGATTCATCTGTTAGCCAAACTGGAATGTCGAATATGTAATTTTCTTTAGTCAGGTTACAATCTGCTCCCAATCGAGCTGGAATGTCGAATTTGTAGTTTTATTTAGTCAGGTTATGGCATGCTCCCAGCCGAGCTGGAATGTCGAATATGTAGTTTAAAAGAGAATACTTCAATTACCCAAAATAATAACCAAATACCCAATCTCCCATATACAATAATATTTGTTGATAAAATCTCAATTGGTCACAAGATGGACTTAGGCCCAATTTCTAGGTCCATAAATTATAGGTCGACTTTTGGATGTCTCATCCATCTTCAAGTATCGGGTTGGGCTCCGGATGACTAGGACGGTACACTTAGTGTTAGAGAGGAGTCAAGCACATATAAGTTGTATGATCATATTTCTCACATGATGATAATAAGTAGATATGTAGTGTTTGAAGAAGAAAATAATTGAGATTGGGGTACAACTCATGTTGAAGATTCTTTTGCTAACTTGAATTCCAATGATGATAACTGAGGAGCAAATACAATATCCAAAACAAATAAAGATGAAGTTGAAACCAATGAAAATAATGGAGAAAACAAATAAAAATACATCCACATTGAGTGAAGAGCAATCTGTTGCTGATTACGTGTATTTGTAATGTTTTTGATGATGTCCATAATAACATGAGAATGATTGGAATTAGAACAAGACATAAATGTATGTATGTGATAATCTGAAAATGTTAATTTGTTGTCTTGATAGTCGACTAGGCTACTAATCTAGTTAACTAGGTTAGTTCTGGAACTTGGATTTGGACCCTGTCATAATGTAGTCAACTAGCAAACTAATCTACTCGACTAGATTCGTTCTGACAGCAGCTGATAAGATAAAAACAGATCCCCGCACCTTCTGAAAGCAACGTTTTCAACCAAAAAGAAAGTAAAAAGAGTGCTGAAAATCTTCTTAAAGCAAATTTTGCAGTAAGGGCTTAAGTGTTCATCAAGATCAAATGAAGAGGGTGTAATATTAACACCAAAGCTGTGTACTAAATCAGGTGTTATTGTTCCATTACTATCAATGTTTTTGTATTAGTTTCTTGTAGTTTCATGAATCTAAAATTCTGAGTGTTATCATAGTGATTGTGATAATTGTGTGTAATTGCTTGGAGCATTACAGTTTGCACATTTCTTGAAGGGGTGTTTTCAAGAAAGTGTGATTTTAGAGTTTAGAAATTGCATAGGTGTTTCTTGTATTCCTTCTCTTGTTGACATAGTGAAATTTCTAGTGAGAAAAACTAGAGATTGGATGTAGATTCATTTGAATCGAACCAATATAAATCTTGTTGTCTCTTGTGCTCTTTTTCATTCTCTTTTAATTTTTGCTAGGTATAAAGGTTGAACAATATGCATTCTTAAACTCCTTTTTGTCAATTGGTTAAAGATTCCATAAAAACTGTTTTTCAAGTGTAAGAATAAATCAAAAGTTTGAAAAACCAATTCACCCCCCTCTTGGTTGTGAAATATTTGTGCATCAAAGTAAACACAATCATAACAATGTATAATGAAAATGTTGAGAGTAATTCATGAGTGGGTAAGTATCAATAGATAGAAATAACAAAGTTAAACACAATATAAGAAAGAAGAACCATAAATCTATTGCCTCAAAAATTTTGGGTTGAAAGTGAAATCTTTACGTGAATCAAGTTCAAGTCATATTTATGTAATCTGATCCTAATGAACACTCTCGAGTGTCCCATATAGTCATACTTCCAAAATCAATGGCGCATCCTATCACATTTTCCTCTACTTGCTTTTTAGCGTATAAGTATATGTATTCACCAACCTTTGGCATAATTCAATTTTGAAATTGCAACCAAATGAAATTCAATCGTTCATTAATGTTTATAATTTTTTTCTGTGAGTAGTTACAAGAGGTTATTTGTGGGTCCATAATTTTTCCTTAGCCATCTACAAATGATTTTACATACGTAGAAATATATATTCTTTAAATATAAGAAGTAAGGGTTTAAATTTTTTGATCTAGATTCAAGACAAGTGTATATGTGTAACTAGTTCATTAATTATGCACGTAAGTATTTTAGAATAATTAAGAAAATCTCAGACAAAAAGAAAGTAGTAATTTGTTATGCGAAGAATGTGGATTTTTAAAACATGAAAGTTCCACTAGTGTTTCCAATTTTTGAAATATGTGTCCTATGATCGTGTTAACTTACCCTATCTGCTTGTGGTTGACGATGATCGTGTAATACGTTACATGGGAGCAGATGATGTTGCATGTGGTGCTGATGAGACATAGAGCTGAGAGGGGCTATCTTAAGAGAATTATTTTTATGGCATTTACTGATTTTACACTTATGTATTTGAGAATAATGTTTTATTGGTTTTTGAATTGTAATATTGGTATTGGAGTTTGAATTTTATATCTAGAGGAGTTAATAAAGGTTTTAAATTGTCCTACGTTTTGGGAAGATAAGTTATAATAAATGCGAGTTTGTGTTTATTTCTATTTTATTTCATTTTAATTAGTAATATTCGACCAAGATGTTATAGGATTGGCTCATCAACCCACCCGTAGATAAAGGGTCACAATTTTTTTTTTTGTATTTGCATCATGTTTTTTTTAGCCAGCATATTGAGTTGACAAACGCAAATCTAATATTTTTGTGAGTTTGGTTTGTATTTTGGGTTGAACATTATTTTGGATTGTAGTGAAGTTTATTTATATTTTAATCACAATTATAATTTAGTTTTTTCGAGACGAAAAAAAATTGCATTTTTTTTAATTGAGTCAGTGAGTTAACCTGTTTACCAGTTGTAAGCCAGACTAGGTTCTTACTTTTTTGGCTCGTTAATAAGTGAGTCAGGTTAGGTTGGTTCACTAAGTGGGCCAACCTGTGGTGGGCAAAGCCGGACGGACCGTTTTGATAGCTCTACTTCTATAACACTAATATCCAATGTTATTTTCATTTTCACCAACTTTATGATTTACATATAATATAATCCATTAGGTTTTAGTTTTTATGGAACCCCTATAAACATGATGAAATAAATCGATTGATTGTTATTGACATCTCTTGTATCTCGAGGGCAATTGTTCTTATAATTTGCTTTGTCACAGTTGAATTCCATCAAGCGGATCAGGTGATGCAACAAATTGAGTTCTGACAAAATATCCCTTTTGACCCAGTTAACCTCGATCAAGCTCACAAGGATGATTTGAGAGGAAGAAATGACAAAAATTAACTAGCGCATAATGAGCAATGGATCGTAATTTGGAATGACCAACAAAATTGTGTCATTCAAGGAACATCATTCACCGAAAACAACCATTTGCGTGACAGTATACCATATATGTTATCCACACTATCCACTACATATCTCAATCTTTACAATCTTCCAACAACGAGGTGAACTTACCTTTAATACAATATTTTTTTTATCATTTATTTTATCCATGTCAATAACCTTATTGTTTATATTATAGTATGATATGCCATAAGAACCTCCTCATCGTCCTTCATAATCCTACACTGTCCATGTCGGGTCTTCTGAAGATTTTCTACCCGATCCACATCAAGCTTTTGGTAATTCATTTATGGATTACGGTAAAATGATTAGATATTCCTACCCTCAGCTCGACAACCCATCATACACACCCTTCCAACAAGTTCCTTCCTCGTATGCAATCAAGGATTTCATCAATGTCATTTTATTCTCCACCGGTGCCTTTTCAAACATCACAAATTGTTCACCATCCTCACTTTCCTCAAAATGAACAGATTGATGAAGACAACAAACCACACGAACAACAATCACAAAGATGATCTAGAAGACTAAGAAGAAGACATCCATGTGACATTAAAGGTCACATATAGATGAATTCTATGTTTTATGTAATATTTATTCTTAAAGACTCTATTATTATTATTATTATTTTAAATCCAGATGTTCATATTTCTAACACCACCTAAGTTTAAAATTAATCCACATTTTGCTATATTTAAAAAATAATCAAAAACTAAAACAAAATAAATAAAATTGAAGTTGTATAAATGACGACTTCACCTTTTTTGAATTTAATGAAGAAATCGTCCTCATTCACTGTGACTTTAATTTAGAAGTGGACTTGCCCTGTGATGTGATATATTAGTCAACAATCCCATTTTTATAAATAACGAGCAAGGTTGCCCCATTGTTAAAAAACCTATTTGAAAACAAAGAAATATATAAGATAAATGTACAATATTAAAACGAAACACAGTGTACGATCTTGAGAGAAACAATATAAGCTAGACTAGTAGTTTTTCATGCATCTTGAAGCACCCTACTTTTATTAAATCATGTAGCAGAAGAATCTAAAGAAAACACTAAAAAATAATTAACAAAAGCATGTACTCTGCTATAAAAATGGACTTCATAAACTTACCCAAATAGAGTTTTGTTCACCTCCTTCCTTTAATGCAGAAAGTATGAAAGGCACTTCACTGGTATGGTTCTGGAAATAGAACTATGCCATTTCCGACTCAAGAATCATTGAAGGAATGAAATCAAATTCTACAGGACGATATTATGTTGTCAAAAGAACAAGTTATTCAGGCAACGTAACTGGAGAGATTAGGGGCTTATTTGAGAAAAATGCCTCTAAATTCCCTCCAGCAACTTCACACATATTCATGAAAGATTCCTCAGTAATAGCAGCAGCATGTGGAGACAAAACCACATTATTCATTTCAAAGAGCTCTTGAGGAACACGAGGCTCGTTCTCAAACACATCCAAACCAGCACCTCCAATTTCACCTTCCATCAAACACTTTACCAATTCCTTTTCATCAATAAGACCCCCTCTTCCAATATTCACAATAAATCCTCCTTTTCCTAATGCCAACATCACTTCCCTGTTAATTATGTGTTTTGTTTGCTCATTTAGTTCACAACAGAGCACAAGAACGCCGCAATTAGTTGCAAGCTCAACAACAGTGGGATAGAAAGGATATGAAACTGTAGTTTTTTTATGCTTAGAGTTGTATGAGATTATGCAACCAAAAGGCTCAAGCCTTTTCGCCACTTCCATGCCAATCCTTCCCAATCCAACAATCCCAACTTGCTTCCCTGATAACTGAAAGTAACACCAATGCTTTTATTCTTTTGATTCTTTAGTGCACTATACATGCATATAATGTAAGATTGATCTATATGACTACAGTTTGAAGTAAGAAGAACAAGCACCAATACATGTACTTTCCCAATTGTCACTTTACTTGATTCCACGGAAATTTATCAACTAAGCTCTAATATAAAATCCCTTTAAAATTAGCAATAACAAGGTCAAATCAGATACGAAAAACATTTGAATTTCAGACAAAGTACTGCAACATAATACTGAAGACAAAATTACTCATACAAGTTACAAATATAGTTGAAGTGTGCCTTCATAATTGTGTGAATATCAAATCTCAAATTTACTCATAAGGCACTATTTTCCTTTTCGTTTTTCCAAAATTCTTCTCAGCATTTCCACAATAGTAGTTGAAGCATTAAAAAAAATTAATAAAAATACTTAATATCACAAAAACTGCTAAAAAAAACTCTTGATACATTCTTTTGAACATATTCTTTGTTATTATTTAAAGTATATCATAAATCACACAAAAAATTGTCATTCACACTTTTTATATTGAGATTTTGTAATTTTCGACAAATATTAATCGATAGTGAAAGTGTATTATTGATTCAGAGCATCTAACTCTATGGCTGATTACTGTGTTAAACCAACACTGGGTTAGTACACGTTTGTATTTATTGCTGACCTACTTCTGATGAACCTGAATTTTTGGGATTTAAGACTTTGTACTTCAGAGGGTGTTTATAAATAGAGAAGTTGAATTCTCACATGTTTTACACACCTTAAGTGTATTAATTCAAAAAATTAATAAATAATAAAATAATAATAATAATTTATTTTTTAGAATGTTTATTAGTATACATCTATTCTTTAACATAGGTTATATAAATATCATCTATTATTTTATTCTTTTTAAGTATTTTTAAAATTATCCACTAAAATTATCTACTATAACCTTTCCCATTTTTATTTAATTTGTAAGACATTTTCTATTTAATCTTATTTTCATTTTTATGCATTTAATGAATTCTTAATTTAATCTCGATGAACAAAAATTTATTAAATTGCTTTCATACATTTTATCTTATATTTAAAGCTTTTTTTGTTTGATTTTTATTTATAGAGCACATTTTTAATATGATCTCTACATATATATAATAATTTCTTAAAGAGATTAAAATTAAATGATAAGCTTAATTACTTTTGATTCTATCATACGTGTATTTTGTTAATTTGATCTTCTATTAGTAAAAGCAATTATCTTTAATTCACAAAAGGTAACGATATAACTTTTAAAAGCTTTAATCAAATCCTTCAATTTTGACAAATACAATAACAATCCATCAAAACAACGCTGTAAATGTTTATTTTCCTTATATCATACTAGTATAAACATAGGCTCGGCTGTCGCGTTTGTAGCTTATATGGCGTATGTGTGTATGCATTTTTTAAATATACGTGATATTATATTAGTAGGTAATAATATTGTAATATTATTAAGTTATTATATAAACTAAAATTATATTTATTAAAAATAAAATAAAATATATCAGATGAAAAAATAAACATTGACAATAAAGAAGAAAAGAAGAAGCAAAGACGAAGCAAAGACAGTCAAATTTATAAAAATTTGTAAAAATAACGCTCAATTTTAAAAAATTTAATAAATTATTATATTTAAAGGATAAAATTGATATTTTAAAATATAAACTAAAAAAAGAATTTCCTATATATATTATTATAGATTTTTTCCGTTGAATTGTATATAAACCAGATTATGCGTAAATTAAAATCGTAAGTGTGTAATAGACTTAATTGGATATTTTATTAATAATAAAATCAAATTGAATAAAGTAAAAACAATATTATAAGGTAATAATTAGTCTTAGCTTATATTTCTAATTTGTATAAAATAGGGATTCATATAGTAAAAATCATAAAAGAATAAGAAAAGATATATATACTAATAATGCAAACCTTGGACCCTAACGGGAATAAATGCCAGGGCGTATTGTGGCGATTCTGCGTTCTTAACCACCGATCTGCCGCCGAGATTTTCCTCATTCCGTCGATGAGCAGAGCCACGGCCATATCTGCCACATCCTCCGAGAAAATAGCTCCGGCGCTGGTGACCTGGATTCCGCGGCGGCGACACTCACGGAGGTCGATGTGATCTGTTCCGATGCTGGTAGTGACGAGGAGGCGGAGCGACGGGAGGAGGCGGAGGACTTCAGCGGTGACGGAGTAGTTGGGGGAGCAGAGAATAGCGGCAATAGAGGGAGGGTGGTGGATTTGAAGGAAGTGTTGAAGCGAGAGATCTGAGAGGTGAGGTTTGAGAAAATGGAATTTGTGAGAGTAGAGAGGTTGAAGTGATGAGAAGGACAATGGAGGACCCAGAACCAGCACTTTGGGAAGACCTTTCATGTCACTGCTGCTATTGTATGCTTCTTCTGCCATTCAAGGAGCTCTCTGGATTGAAGATGCTTCGCTTTCAAACCCAAATGCTCAAACGATAATCTTACACCACAACCAAAACCAAGACAAAACCCACTGAATATGCAGAAAATTAATATTTATTAATGTATCTCAAAATATAAATTATCCTTCTTATATAAATATTTTTAATTTTAAATCAAATTTATTTTTAACGTAATATTATCATTTTATAAAAGAAACGAAAGTATTTGTGAGAAAAAAACAAATGATACTGTATTGTTTTCTTATTAAAACAGATAATAATAATTAATTGACATTATTTATACAATTAAATCCCTAAATAAATAAATAAATATATAAAAATTAGTAGTTTGTTTCCGTGACAGTAGTTCTGATATTTTCGAAAATAAACATTGTAATCTAAGTTTCAATTTTTCATTTTTGAATTATCTATTGTAACAACTTAATAATTATGTTAGATGTAGACTCAATTGTATCAAAATATATAAAGAAAACGTGTATAGAATTAAAAATCATAGAAAAGTTACATTTTTTTTAATGTGTTGATCTTGATTTTAATTTTACCTTTCTTTCTCATTAAATTATTTATCACGAGACACAGACTCTATTATTATTTTCCAATGATGCTGTCATGATGACCTGTCAAATACGAGGACAGATATTTTAAGTAGATAAAACATCACATTTTCAAAAGTTTCATCAATCATATAGAAAAGGAACCAAGCAACTAAATTAATGTTATATAGATTTAAAATATATAAATATAAATATATAAATATATATATATATATATATATATATATGCATATTTCTTCTAAAACCAAATATAATTGATATTAAAAAAATACTTAAAATTCATTTAAAAGACAAACTTATCTCCTTTATATCATTTTTTAAAATTGAATACACATGTTTTATTTCATTTTGATTATATGACAAAAAATAAACTTGATGTCCGGATATACATTATAAGAATATGAGAATAAATAAGTAAATATCTATACACGATTCTCATTCTCGGTGTCTATATTTATTTTTTAATTTTGTTTTAATTGAAAATTTTTAAAATTAAAATAATTATTTTATTGATATAATTTTTAAGTAATCTTATTTTTTAATTTAACCATTTTTTTCTTTAATTTGAAGTTTTTTAAATTTAACTATTTTCTAATTATAGAGTTACCTGCAAAATAAATAATAAAATTAAAAAAATTGTTTAACTTAATTCTATAATTATAATAATAATAATTTTATTTTATTACCATAAAAAATTGAGCGAGAATGTGTGTTCATTAATAATGTAAAGGTAATTAGAATAATTTTATATTTTATTTGAATTAAAGGATGAAAACTGAGGAGTAAAAAAAAGAAAAGAAAAAAAGTAAAATTATTTAAATATAGTGATGAATTAAATATATTAATTTGTTGTTATTTATTATTTATTTTAGAAATATTATTTAATTGTGTATTTTATTATAATAAAAGAATGTAAATAGTAATAAAAATTAATGATACAATCAATTATATTAATATCATAGCCCAATATTTTTTATATTGTCTACGTTAATAAAATATTGTCATATAATTGATTACCCATGACTTCTTCTTAATTTTATTATTTTGGGTTAAATACCTTTCTGGTCTTCATTCTCGTAGTATTTATTGTGGATAATCATCATTTTTTGACAGAATGTTTAAAATGATCATCATTTATACCGAATGTTTAAAATGGTCCTCATTTTCGCAATTCGTGTTTTATTTTGTCCTTTTCTGTAATGTCGTTTAAATTATTAACGAAACATTGTACAGGTGGCACAATTTGTATTAGGGTGTGTTACTTGTACTGTACATGTGTGGTAATTAGATATTTGGGGGTAAATAAGTGAGCTAGGGTTTTAGTAAGGAATGTTTAGGCAGTTGGTGAGTTTTGACAATCTTGTTCCTCCATTCCCAATTGGTGTTGTTGTAATCTTCTTCTTCCTGCAATCCCATTATATAGGTATGTTATGGTCCCAATCTTCTTCCTTTACCTTTGGTTGTAATCGTTGGAGGCAACCGTGTTGTATCACTTTGTGCACTGTTAGTGATTCAACGAGAAATGGATTAATCCCGATTTGTAGCTGCGGAGATATGACAACTTTGAGGATGACAAGAACTCCAAAGAATATTGATAGAAAATTTTGGGTACAATCTGTTTTTATTTGTGTTAATAATAAATTGGTTTTAATTTTTGGTTTATTGATTTACAAAGTGGTGGTTCCAATAATGTGGGCTGCAACTTTTTCAAATGGTGGTGTTGATGAAAAGGATGTCATCATCATGACACAAATGAGGCAGATTAATGATTTGGAGAAGTCACTGAAGGTTGCTGAGAAGAGGCTGCAATTAGTAATAGGGTTCACTTGTGTTGTTATTGTATTATTCATACTGTTATTGTGTGTAATCTTTTAAAGTCCAATCTGTTTTGTACTATTGTTAAATGAAGAAATGAATTAGTTTGATTATGTTGATATTAGTCCCAACATGTTCAAAATGACATCTTAATCTGAGCATTGAAGTAAGTGATATTGATCTAAGCTTGGAAAAAATTAAATTGATCTAAGTCTGGAAGAAGTTAAATTCATAACATTAATTCATCCTCATCAAAATGCACTACATCAATGTTTGGCAAAAGTGAAATTGAACGAAGTTTAAGGAAAGTCAAAATGCAATACATCAATAATGAATTCTACATCAAAAATTCAAAAAAAAAATAACTGAGACGTTTGTAGCTGCTATCATGGCCTCCTCATAATCTGTAATTTCATTCTAAACTGCTGAAATGGTTCCTCTGCAATTTCATCCTAATCTGTAATTTCATCCTAAGCTGCAACTGCAATCCAATGATGAAATGACAAGTATTAGCTGCTTCCTCTGCAAATCCGAGCTCAAGAAAGACGAAGATGAAGAAATTTCCTTAATTGCAAAATTTCCCATAAATGAAAAAATTAACGTTAATTAGTCATATGTACCATACACGTAACACACCCTAATACAAACCGTGTCACCTATACAATGTTCCGTTAATGATTTAAACGGCGTTACACAAAATAAAACACGAATTGCGAAAATATAAACATGAGGACCATCTTAAACATTCTGTCAAAATGAGAACCAATAAGCTATTTAAGCCTATTATTTTTATGAGAACTAATTTTAATTTTGTATCATTTCGAAATAAATAAATCTTTAATGTCTATAAGAATATCAACAGTAATAATTTAAGAGTGAATAAGCAAGTTTCATATATTTAAAAATAAAACCAAAGGAAAGATGGGTCGGTGGAAGGATGTAAGGGTGTGTCAGCCTCTCACTTATTTCTGTCTGTGTCGTTTTTTTCTTTAAAATTGGAATAGGACTAATATTTTAAAGAACAAAATTAAAGAAAAATAGGTAACCCGCTCACCTACACGAGGGATTGATAAATTGGTCCGTCATTTTTTTTTCTTTATTTTTATTTTGAAATTTTAAAATTTATATATATATATATATATTTATAGTATATTTAATCATTTTTAAGTTATTAATTATTAATTAATATTTTTAATTAGATAAATGAAAATAATTATTATTATTATAACTAATAATAGTTGGAACTTAATTTGTAAATGTTAATGATTTAAATTATAATAATATGTTTATATATTTACAAAAAATTAATTTAAATTTTAAATTTTTATTATTATTTTCATTTTAATTTTTAATTTATAAAATAAAACAATAAGTTAGGGGGTGACTAGTCTACTTTTGACCCATCAATTTGCCAGGTTAGGTAAATCGAGTCAAAATAGAATGAATGGCTAAAAATTTCAATCCAACCCATTCTATTTTGATGGAAGGGAAAACTGACGGGTAGGCACAACCACTTTGACATTCTTATAAGAAACATAGTACTTAAAAGAAGTGTGATAAAGTTTTTTCTTCTTTATAATATAAAGTTACATCTAGAAGCTTCTTTTTTAATAAGAAGGAGTGAATTGGTTTGATGTTAAAGATTTTATTTTTAAAATTTTTTGGCTATTTAAAACTTGTTTATCATAAATCTTAAGTTAAGTTTATTCCAAGATTTGATTGCAAATATCAAAGTATTAGACCTTTGGAAAGTTTATAAAAATTTAATCTTGCAATGCAAAAGTAGAATAAAGTGAATAAGGAATTGAGAAAGTCAAACACAAAATTTTTATATCCTACATTCAGTGGTTAATCAAAGAGAGTGATTACAAATTACTATCTTAATAAATTCATATTACAGCCACTAATACAAAGTTAAACATGCAAAATCACGATTAAGATGATGGAAGATGCCTCATTTTCAAAACCTACAAAGGATGAGAAGACACTCTTGAAACACAAGAGATGAAAAAACTTTTCTTGATAAAACACAAGCAATGATAAACACCTCTCTTGAAAATACAAGACAAAAGAACACTTTCCTTAACAAACATTAAGGGGCGAACTAAGCTTCAAGCCCTAGCAGCAACAACGTTATCACACAAGAACACTCTTGTAGAACTTAAAAGTCATTCTTTTTAAGACTAGGTTAAACCAAAGATTATTACAAAGCAATTTCACACTCTTACGTCTGTATTTTGAAAATATAAAGTTATGGTTAATTTATAGAAGAAAATCGCATTTTAGCCCATATTAGAAAAGATCCATTTCAAAAATAGGTCAGAATTATCTATTATTGTTTATGATAATTGATTATTCCAAAGTGAATTTGAAAACAAATTTTTACTGGGATAATCGGTTATTTTAGAGATAATCAATTATCTTAGTCCAAGAAAAAAAATTAATTGATTGTTAAAAGTAATAATCGATTCTTAAATAGAGAAAATAATTTTACGAGAATCTCAAGAGTTTTCGAGGTGATAATGATGAAATTGCGCTACAATTGTCTTTCACTTACCATTTAAACTTTTTCTTACTCTAGTTTAACATAGAAATTTCATTCCTATGACTTCAACACAATTTTTACAAGTCTTCCTGATTGTTTATACATCCAAGTATTCTTAAAGACTTGATCTTTTTCTTCATACATCATCGTCATCAAACTTTTTCTTTCATTATGATTTAGAGCTAGATATCCATCTTCATCTTAATTCAACAAGCATGTTACACTAGGCATGCTACACTAGAGCAACAAAGGCATTATGATTTAAAAAAGATTTTTTGTATCGATTCTGAAACCGACATAAATACAACCAACATAGATCGTTTTCATTTTTTATGTCGATTATTGTCACAACTGGCATAGAAAGTCTTACTTTCTCTGACTCTTCTCGCTCCACAAAATTCTAAAGCTCAAGACCAAGTAGTAATAGTTTCTTTTTCTCATTGTCATTGTCATTCACTCCTTACTTCGCTTCCTCTGCCTTTCTTCATTCACATCTGTGAGGTATGCCTTCTCATCGCCCCTTCCATGGCCTCTAATACCACTCTCATCACATCTTCGTGAAAGAGGTTTGGGACTCTGGTGCCGACATTGCAAACACAAGGAACACATTATTACACCTTCAATGATCTCAATAGGAATGAAAAAAAAATCTAAATGAGAGGAAAACACTCATTTACTAAATGAGAGAGTTGTGAAAGTGAGAGTGAGAACGAGAGCGCCATGCTAGCGACAATTAGCAAAACGAAGAGAACACAATGACCATTGAAACGAGGAGGCGATGAGTGTATAAATATATAAATTAGAAAATAATTTAATAAAACTCAATTAGAAATATATAAATTTACGAAAAAATTGAAACTTAATATTAATTAATTTAATAAATTATATAATATATGTTAAATAAATAAATTAAAAAAGTTCAAAATTTTCATTGTTTCAAATTTTTTTAAAGAAAATTGAAAAGTTGTGCTAGAATTGTGTGGAAAACTACTATGTAAGTACGATGAATAACATGTTATGTAGCTAAATTTATTTTAAGAAAATCTCTAGGAGGTTCTCATTGAAATGGTTGATGTTTTCTAGTTATCACATGAAAGTGACAAGAAGAGGTGCCATTATCACATAAACACAGGTAAAAGAAGCAAGAACTTTATCATGCACTCACTCCCACACCACACTTCACAACCACCATCAATGGAAGACCAAAACCAGTGTAAAACAAGTGACCAACAATTGCAAAACCTTAATCTCCCCAAAGTTCTTCTTCACGGTCCCCCAGGTTTTTCCTCTGTTCTCCAACCACCCTATTCCGAAAAGTTCCATCTTTTAAACCACTCATCGCTTCCCCTTCACCAATTTGCGGCCACCCACCCCCACCACTGCGCCACCGTGGCTGCCGTCCTCTGTGATGGGGGCTACCCCCTCACCGTCGACATGCTTAGTCTCCTCCCGTCGCTCCGCCTCGTTGTCACCGCCAGTGCAGGCACTGATCACGTCGACCTGGACGAGTGCCGCCGCCGCGGAATTCAGGTTGCCGGTGCCGGAAATTTGTTTTCCGAGGACGTCGCCGATTTGGCGGTGGCTTTGTTGATCGACGTGGTGATGAAGATATCAGCAGCGGATCGGAGTTTGAGAAAACGACACGTTGATTCACGAGCTATTACGTATGCTTCCAAGGTACGTGATTTTGTATTATTCGTAGAAAGTTCGTCACCAAGAAGTTTAAATTTTTGTTTAATTAGTCAGATATTATTTAATTTTGTTTGAATGTGTTTGTCTGATATCCCATTTTAGTAAGGTGTTAATTGAGTTTTGAACAGGTGATTTAATTAGATTTTTCTTAGAAAAAATTATTAAAGCTATTAAGGTGTTAATATTTAAAATAATTTATAAAATAAGTATTAATATTTATCAAAACTTATTGATAAAAATCATTAACAAAGTTAATTATGTTAATATTTGATCTTATATTAATATTTATTAAAATTTATAAATAAAAGTCATTAACAAAGTTAATTAGGTTAATATTTTTTTCTTTTTAAAGTTAACAAATTGAGAATTTTTTTAAAGTTGAGATGCGATTAACATTTTTAAAAGTCACCAAGATGACATATAAATATTATCCGATTAATTAATAATAAATTTTATTATTTTATGTTAATAAAATTATACTAAAAGTTAAAATAAAAATAGATACGTTTAATAATACTTAATGTTGATAATTTAATTATAAAAAATGACATAGACGATAATAGGTTTTTTCCAGACAACTTTTCTATACATTTGGAATAGATTATTAAGTTTTTATTTAAAATAAATAATTTTTTTCATATTAATTATTTAAATAAGTTAAGTGATTTTACCTAAAAATTTAAATATATTCTTTAATTTATATTTACCTAAAAAAATCTATCTTTATAAAATAACGTTTAAGCCGTGGAGTATCTTCTTCTTTTTTAAATTGATTTATTCAAGGAATTATTATTTGTTATTCTCACTCCGAAACTCAAATTCCAAAAGGAATTGTATTTTATTTTGAATTTCAACATAAAAAGTGTAATCAATTATAAAATTCAATATAATACAAAGGACACGTTATATAAACTCATACTTAAACGAATGTGGGGAAAAAGACAAATATGTATTCGGAGTTCTGAAAATGTTAATACTATCTGTTTTAATTTTTACAAAATATTTATTTCACACTAGAAATATAAATTCAAATAATAAGACAAAAGTTTACTTTGAGATAAATTAATTGGAATAAATTAACTTTACTTTGAGATTATGAATATAAAGTACGAAACTATTTTTAAAAGCAATATCATTTTAGTTTTTCAATTTAGTCAGCACTCTAATACTACACGTATGAAATTATTTTATACACGTATTAGGAATTTCATAATTGATTGAAAGTAAAGTTAAAAAAATTAAAAAATATATAAAACAAAAATAAACATTTAATTTTAAGATTTTAAATTAGAAAGAATGTGATGATTTTTAATATATCTTATCATTGATGTAAAATTTGTTTAGTATTTTTCATAAGAAAAAATCAATAGTAATATTAAGAGTTGTGATTTATCATATTGACCAAATTGTGGTGTTGAATTTTTTTAATATTTTTCTGTACGAAAATCCTAAGAAAATAAATATGGTATGATTTTAAGAAAATGGTGTATGAAAATATTTTTGGATTTTGTTTTTTCTACTTAAGCAAATTACTCTTTCGCACTATGAAAAAGTTGTAAGAAAAAAAAGTTAAGAGACAAGACAAGAAGGATTTGATGAATGGAGCATAAAATATAGGGATTAGGTATATTAGCACTCAATGCCTGGGACCAAAGAACAAAAGTTGTATGGAAGTATATTATTAAATTAATTATTTTTTGTTCTTATTTTCAACGAATATTTAATTAATAATACGAATTTCATCAAATTTTATTGAACATAAATCACGTTAGTTACATTAATAGGAATTTTATCAGTCAAAAAAAATCAATACATGTTAACATGAATTATTATAATTTTTTAAAATTTAATTTCAATCGAATGAAGTCTATGCGAACAAAGACAGTCCAAACATTCTCTTTTTGTCCAACTATGGGAGAGATGTTAATATAATATATTAACATTCAATTATGGATTTAGTTCTTAAAATTTGGGGTAAATTTAATTTTACTATTTAAATTAAAAATATATATTTTAACTTCCAAATACGAAATTTAAAGGATAAATTATTTTTAAGTCGTTTCTTTATTTTCTGAATTAAAAAGCTTAAAACCTTATTTTTTTAATTTAAAACACTTGAATTTTAATTTTTTTAGTCTTACAAAATCAAAACTAAATTTATGTAAAAAAATTAGAAACTAAAAAGAGCGAACTTAGTAAGATTATATATATATATATATATATATATATATATATATATATATATATATATATATATATTTTTTTTTTTATATTTATTTATTTTTTTTTTTTTTTATTTTATTTATTTT